>Ga0302186_10004090_pt1 | contig 10312 bp, 8 predicted proteins | sample II_Bog_E1_2_FD_198782 | JGI IMG/M metagenome (GOLD analysis project Ga0302186, IMG submission 198782) | Peat permafrost microbial communities from Stordalen Mire near Abisko, Sweden - II_Bog_E1_1 | ecosystem: Environmental > Terrestrial > Soil > Wetlands > Peat | place: Sweden: Abisko, Stordalen...
GAAAAAAATGTAATTTATTAAAAGGAGTGGGACATTTGACATACGATAAAATCCTCTATTTATTCTTGATTTTATATGTGACATCAATTGATATTGAAGAAACCTGCGACTTATTTTTCATAAAAAGAGAATTTCAGAAATTTCTTGTGGAAGTCAAGGAATTTCAAGGAAAGGCATATATTCTTTTTTATTCAATATCTTATGGACAGAAAATTAGCTCACCCTCAGACAATTCAAGAATTATTTCATCCAAAAGCAGCTTTTAGTGAAGCAATTCCTCCAAAAAGTCAAAGAAAACTCAATAACGTTTGCTAAAATCCTCAATTTTTTCATTACAAAAACTGTTCGTTTTATACTTTTCTTTAAAAAACTAAATTTTTTTAAGAATAATACACCTCCTGACCCTTGTTTCCCTAAAATCCTTAATCTTTGCTTCATAAAAACAATAAACTCAAGCAAAATTATCGACAACTTCTATGAAGAATCCCTCACAAACATCGAATCAATTCGCACAAAGCATCCAAGTCCACTTTTTATTCGAGAAAACCTTAAAAATTAATATAAAATAAGCCCTCAACGCCTTTTATCTTTATTTACATGAATCTTTTTTCCGTGAAGCCTATTTCCTGAAGATTTACGATAAAAACCGCATGCCCTGCAAGTTACGTTTCTATTCCAACACCCCTCGTAATTTCCAGGACTTTTTCTCAACGGGGTTCATGAAAAACTACCAAATTTCATTTTCAGATGACTTTTTCTCGGCCTTCACCAATCATATCGAACAGACTTTTGAAGATATTTTCAATTTATATAAGAAATATTTCAGAGAAATTGATGTCTTAGATTTTGACAATTTCTTTAAGCCGAACATCAATGAGAAATACTTAAATAAAGACCTTATTGAGGATAAAAGCTCGATTTTACCATATAAAGTACATGCGAATTTTATGAAAAAACAGGAGAATAATAATAAAAGACAACTAGGCAAAAATTCTTTTAAATATGATTTTGATGAGAGTTCATTTGATAATCTCACTAATAACGAGAATAATAATAAGGATTATAAGATCAGGATAAATCGTGTTGATTCCGTGAACAAATCCAATGTGACTACGACGAATATTAACCCTAATTCCAAAAAATCAGATAATTTCTTCGATAGTCTAGAAAAAAATATTAGTCAGGAAACACCCAATCGAAGCACTTTTGAAGAAATTCAGAAAAAAAACGCGAAAAACACGTCCTTTTATTCTTTTCCGCAATCCAATAATCAGATAAACAGTAGGAATTTGAATTTCGACAATTTTTCAGTGAATTTAGAGGGGAATAAAGCGAAAAATGATGATTTTGTCATGAGAAATGTGCAGAAAGTTCAAAAAATGTATTCTAGCAGGGGATATAATAGCAATAATAGAGGGGTCGATGAAGTAATATCGAGAAATAATGAGGATTTTCAAAGGAATAAGAATAACAAGTCTTATTTCGAAGAAAATTCTAATGGAAATATGGATTTTCCGGTAATTTTAATGTGATACTTAATGAAAAATGTTTGGATTTATTAGAAAGAAAAGGAAAATAACTCAAATTATACAAATATTTTACCAAAACTGCCTAAAAGAACTTATAATTATGTTGAAAATGAGAAAAATCCGAATACTAATCAATTAACCGTCGATTTAAGCAATTACAGCAAAAAAAAGGAAGAAAAAAACTATAGAACAATGGTTTTTTTTTAAAATAAAACCTTTTTATAAATTTTCTAATTAGACTGAAAGAACTCCAGTTAAACAAAGGGAAAATAATATATCCAGACAAAAAACTACCCAAATTAATAATAAAAGCTTCAACAACTCCAGACTCAATTCCACTGAAAACAACCGGAAAACCCCAACAGTGACTGTGAGAAATGAGAAAAGAAGCGTTTCACCAAATTTCTATTATCATAAGGTCGAAACCTTTGATACCGTCATCAATCGATTAAACAAAAAAGGGTGTACTGCAGAAAAACCCAGAAAGCCTTTCCATTAAAGGATAGACTGGGCTTGGTTTTTAATATTAAAGAAGGAAGTTTTCCATTTTTTTTTATTTCAAATATTTAATAAAAATAATAAAAAACTGAAACTGAAAAAACTTTTTTGATTTTAGAGAGAAAATACTGAAAATTGGAAAATTTTCATTTAAAAAAAAGTAAAAATTCCAGTTCATCACAATTAAAAAATTAAAATTTTTATTTGAAACTCCTGTTATAAATAAACCCCCTTTTAAAAATTATAATAAAAAAATTCCAAACTAACTATCTCAAAAATAAAATTTATTTATTTTTTCTGCAATGGTAGAATCCGCTGGCAACGACCTCTTTTCTATTTTCCAGAAATATACCAAAGGCGCTGAAATGGACGGCAAGACCTTCGCGAAGTTTTGCAAAGACACTAAGTTGGTCGACAAAAAACTCACAGGAACTGACGTGGATTTGATCTTTGCGAGTATCAAGGAGGTCCGTACAATAAGTTTTGATCAATTCAAAAAAGGGATAGAAAAATGTGCCACCAAAAAAGGCAAGACCTATGATGATTGTGTCACAATTATTTGCGGAAGTGGGGGTCCACAATTCAAAGGGACCCAGGCTGATTATGTGAAATTCCATGATGATAAATCTTTGTACACCGGAGTTTATGCTAATGGAGGACCCAGTACTGTTGACATTGGAAGTGGAGGCAAGATTTCAGACTTATCGCAATTAGCTGATAGATCAGGAGCGGATGTGAGAGGAGTTAAAAAATAAGTGTATAGTTTAAGACATTTTTTAAGCTGGCTTTTTAAAAAGAAGCAAGAATTTATTTAAAAAGCTTTTTAAAAGGAAGTCTTTTCTTTATTTTAAAAATAAAAATATATTTAAATTTTAAAAATAAAATGGTTTTTCCTCATTAAACATAAAACTAAAAGAAAATATTATTAAAATATATCAAGTTTTCCTATCATTTTTAAAAATGGCCTCAATAACCGTGCCATCATCACTATGAGTGAACACTCCAGTTCCATTCATTCTATCATTACTCCAATCTCCATTATATTGATCTCCTGTTTTCCATATATATACTCCTTTGCCATTTCTCTTTCCTTCCTCCCAAAACCCTTCGTATATATCGCCATTCTCAAACTCATAGATCCCCCTACCATGTTTCTCCCCCTCCACCCATTCCCCTTCATACTTATCCCCATTAACAAACATCATGATGCCCACTCCATGTCTCTTATCATTTTTCCAATCCCCTTCATATTTCTCCCCCGATGAATATTTATAAGACCCCTTGCCATTTTTGAGTCCATCCTTGAACTCTCCAATATACCTATCCCCGTTCAAATATTGAAACGTCCCTCTACCACTCTTATCATCATTCTTCCATTCACCCTCATATCGTCCCCCATCATGATACATATATTTGCCTTGTCCTTGCTTCACACCGCCTAACCATTGTCCATCATATTTGTCACCATTTTGATATGTCAATACACCATATCCATGCACCTTATCATCTTTCCATTTACCATCAAATCTTGCCCCTGATGAATAATCCATCACCCCCTCACCATATTTCTCACCATCTTTCCAATACCCCTTATATACATCACCATATGCATATGAATACACTCCATAGCCATTCTTCTCACCATCAAACCACTCACCTTCATATTTCTCTCCTGTTGAAAAGTAGAAATAGACACCCTTGCCATTCTTCTTGTCATTCGTCCATTCTCCCTCATATTTATTCCCATTGACATAATGATACGATCCATTACCAGACTTAACACCTTCTCTCAATTCCCCATCATAACGCTCTCCATTGGCGAAAATATAATGACCCATACCATCAAATCTATCATCTTTCCATTCACCTGCGTATTTGTCACCATTCGCGTAATGATAAATGCCGATTCCTGAACGCTTGTCAGTGTCAAGCTCACCCTCAAATTTCGAACCGTCAACGTAATTTTTTACTTTCATGTTTTTCTTGAATTTCCCAGTTTCATCGCGAAGGAAAGTACGATCGAATTCTTCGATTAATTGCTGCTTCTCGAGAAGTGCTCGCTGACGTTCACCCTCAAGGTTCACGGATTTCTTGTCTAGAATAGTTACTAGAAGACTTTGACGAATTTTGGGCTTGGTTTCAGACATCGATGTTTTAACTGATTAATGAGAATTTGGTAATTTGAATGTTTTTTAAAAAAAGTTTTCTGAATATTTTTTATTGCTTTTTCAAAAAATACAAATTAGAAAAAAAAAAAATTAAATATGAAAAAGTATTTTTTTAAAAAATTGTTTTCAAATTAAATAAAATACAAAAAATATCTAAATTTTCTATAATATATCTAAATTTTCTAAAAATATCTAATTTTTTAAAAATATCTAAATTTTATTGAAATAAATTAATAAAGTTTAACATTTCAGTGCTAAAATCAAGACAAGAAAATATAAAAAAAAACACAACAAATTGATCCATGAAAGATTTTATTTTAATAAAAAAAAAAACCTTAATAAAAATCAAAAATTGTTTTAACTGAATAATAAAAAACTTCAATATTTGACAGTTTTATAACAAATTCATACAATGGGTCAAAATTTATTATGTTTTCTAATTAAATTTTACGCTTAAAAACCATGGAGAACTCCCCCACAACTGAAAACCCTTTGTCCCTTGTTTCAAAAACCCTTTCTGAAAAAATGAAATTCGTTCAGAATTTCGAAGACCTTAATCAATCAGATCTCGACCCTTCTTCCAACCCCATAACGAAACCATCATTATCCCAGAAAAACCTCAATAAGCCCCTTCTAAACTCATCAGATCCCACCAATATCTCAAAGAAATATGCTGATTTCCTGCTTGCCTCTTCAAATTCTCAGGAAAACCTGAGTTTTCGCAATGAAAAGTCCGAATTATTCGCATTTTTAAAGAAATTCGAGGATTCTGACTATAAAGATTGTATTTCCTTTGAAAATATTGAGGTTTTCTTCAGAGAAATCGGTGTTTTTAATGAAAATAATATAGTAAATCAAGATTTCCTCAGGAATTTCAAAGGCATCTTGACCCTATCAGAGAAAAACCCCGATTTTATGAATATTAACCTAGTTTTCCAGGTTTTTCAACTTCTCATTCAGGAAAAAGTCCAAATAAACCGTATAGCAGCTTTAATTCAAGGAATTCTAGAGAATTATCAGCGAAATTTCGGCATTTTCGATGATTTCAACATATTAAGGGAAGAAAAAGGTCTTTGGAGTGTTGAGAAAATCATCCTTGAATTTCGAAAATTGATAAAATCTGCGGAAAAAGAGGGAAATCGAGCAAATTATATTGAAAATCCAGGGATTTTCAGAAAAGAGCTCGAAGAGCAAAATGAAAACCCTGAAGATTTGAAGGAAAATGGCGTTGAGACATTGAAAAAAGATAAGAAATATTATAAAACTCGTTATGAAATGTTGTTTGATCATGCGAAATACCTCAAAGAAAAGCAGGAAATGACGCATGCGTTGAAATACATGCAGGATTTGCATCAATTTTCCTTCAAACCTGAGTTACAATCATTCAAAAAAAAGACTCAAGAAACAACAACTAAGCTAAAATCAGAAAAAACCAAGCGAAATCAACATAAATCAAATGAAAAAAATGAAGAAAATAAAATCAAAGATCCGATAAAAAACATAAAAAGCGAAAACAAGGACGTTTGGTTGGATGAATGCTTCGATAGACAATATGTGAACTCGAAAATAAAGCATCAAAGAGAAGAGAAATATAAGGATCTTCATCAAAAAACATTACAAGACGCAACTCTATGCACTTTCAAGCCGAATATCAATAAAAACCAATATTCTTCAAACCCCTCTTCAGAACTTTCAGTGAAAGGCTTCGATGAAACTGTGAAAAGGATCATTGAAGCTAGAAAAGAAAAGCAGAAAATCCAGAAAATTTATGAAGAGCCATTATTGAGATTCCCCAAAAATAGGAAATATATGGAACAAAGGGAAACCAATTATACGGTGCCTGAACCTTTTAATTTCAAGGGAAAGGAAGAAAATGAGGTGTTGATGTTCGTGGATGTGGAAGTGGGAGGAGGGAAAAGTGGGAGGATTGGGATTCATAAGGGAGAGGATATGGAAGAAGTTGCGAAAAATTTCGCTAAGGTTTATACGCTGAATAAGGAAAAAGAAAGGAAGTTGGCGGGGAATTTGAAGAAACAATTGGAGAATTATTACAAGAATTTAAACTCTGGATAGGATTTTTGGAATTAGTTTTAGATAATAATTTTTTGGTTAAAATTTGAAAATTTAAATTTAATAATAATATTTTTTATTCAATTTTTTTTTATTTAAAAGCCAAATAAATATACAGTCCTGGGAAATCTTTTTCGATAAAAAAAAAAACGATTGTAACATTTAGCGATAATTTTTTTTTTTTTTTATATTGAATGATAAAATATTATTTTCTAAGAGGTTTCTTTAACATTATTTTTCATAAATTTTAATTTGAAATCCAAAAAATCTAAAAAATTCTCACCTTCAAAAATCAAATTTCACACACCAAGACTTTTTAGGGAGAAAATTTTGACAACAATGGTTGGAGCAAATAATAAACCAGAAATATTATTTTGCTCACTTTACAAATTTTAAAAATCGCATTTTTATGTTTTTTCTTGATTTTAATAATAAATTTATAACTCAACCCATCAGACTCGATCATCCATCAAAATCAATCTTTAAACTCCCCAAGGTGCTAATTATTTATTTCACAAACCAAAACTCAAAAACCCTTAAATTTTATTCACCTCACACATAAGAAAAAATGGGTGCTGACGCTCCAAAACCTGTGAAAAAGCCTACTCTGGACGAAACTATCCTGGACATGAAAATGACCGCCAAACGTTTCCAGATTGAATCGAATCGTGCGGAAAAAGAAAAGAACAAAGAGATAGAAAAGGCCAGAAATGCTATAAAGAAAGGAAATGACGAAGGTGCTCGTTTATTCCTTTCAATGGCAGCAATGAAACAAAAGGAAGGTATGCAAAGTCTTCGAATGGCACATAAAATGGATGCTTTATGCACAATAATCAAGGGGAACACAGCAAATGTTTCAATGATGGACTCATTGAATAAAATCGCGCCTCTTTTGAATGCTCAGGCACAGAATGTGCCAGTGGAAAAGATCTACAACGATATGGAGAAATTCGAAAAATCAATGGATGATATTTTGGTGTCTGGGAAAGTCATGGATAGTCTTTTGAATGCCAATTCACAGGATGTGAACCAGGATCTGGCAGTTGATAATATGTTGACTCAGATGAAGAAAGAGATGATCCTCGATGTGAATAATGACCTCAACACGAATAATCAACAATTATTCAAGGAACTCAATAATCCACAGGCCACTAATGTGAACGTCAACAATAATGTCATGCATGATAGAAAATAGAAGATGGATCGAGTTTATATATAGATAATTAATAAGAATTTAATTCATCCAGGTTTTTTTTGTCAGACATCTAGTTTTTAAAAGATCATCTTTTTTTGAGTTTAAAGAAAAATGCAGGTTTTTTAATGAGAAAAAATGGATTTTTTTTTTAAACTTTTTGTAAAAAAACCTGTTAATTTTTTCTAAACAATTGAACATTTGCCAACTCAAAAATAACTCATTTTTTAAAGATATTTTCTTTCGATTTGACTTGTTGTTGAGATTTCGAATGGTGGAACATTACTCCAGCCGCGCCTTTCTTTAATCCAGTTGATAATAATGAGTTCACATCCGCCCAGATCAGATGCATCTTTAATTAAAAAAAACATATGAAATTTCAATGGAAAAAAACTCTCACATCTGAAATAAACTCCGATTGCAAAGCTGAGAAATCTACATAATGTTGACAATATCTATCAAATTTCTCATTGAAACATCTGAAGACCTCTTCGAACGTCTGATTATTTATATAAGCGAATTGGTCTTTCAGATCATTTTCTATCATGGTTTCCTTGAAATATTAGAAATATATATTTTTTCTAATGAAATTCCATAGAAATACCTTGGAAAACATATATTTGAAGGCCTCTTCCTTGTTATTTTTGAGAATTGTTAGGAATTCTGCCTTGTCTACATTGGCTGGAATTTTATTTATGTCCATTTCCCATTTTGTGGTTTCGCCTTTTCCAATAGACAATGATTTTTATTAGAAGTTTATTAAGGAAACGGGTTGTTTGGAAAGTCTTTTCCTTTTTGTTTCTCAATTTATTAGAGAAATTGTTATATTCTAGATAAATCGTCTGTCTATTCTTTAAGATCTAGCAAAATTTTTAGTAAAATTAATGGCATTTTTCTTAGAAAAACCTCTCGAAAAGCTGCGAATTCCTTGCGTTGATACTTAAAAAATTCACAAAGATTCTGTTGAACCAAAGGGATTTGATCATTGAGATTCTGACCTATTTATTTATAAAAAGCAACGTTCATGACAAAAATGAAGACTTTTTTACACCCCAAGAAATAAAGAGATTATTCAATGTGACATAAATTTCCTCCATTGAATTGCACTGAGTTCAAATAATACAAGAAAAGTGTTTTTTTAACAAAAATAACAAAATATTATAAAAATAGAATGTTTAAGGAACCTTCTTCTCAGGAATGGAAGAATTGATTTTAGTAGTAATTTCGAACAATTTGGTAAATGATTCACCCAGCAATGATAAGGTGTTTGACATTTGTTTATAATCAGCGATTAATTGTTTGGCCACCTTTTTGATCCTTTTAATTAGAAAATTAGCTCATTTCCAGACAACTTTTCTTCAATTTATATTACTTTTTATAGGTCATTTCTACTTCTGTTAGGAAAACTGGCAATTTATTCAACATGTTTATAGAATCCTTATCAATCAGAAGGTTTATCTAATTAAAAATTAAGTTTTTCTCTTTAAATATCAAATGAACCCTTCCAGTAAGAGTTTCATTAAGCTCAATTTTATTGCTTCTATTAAATTTCTCCGCTTCCTGTGATAATTTTTCCCAGAAATTTGAAAAAAAAAACACTTACTTTTTTCTTTATCTTATAGACATTCGCGTCAACAACATTGAGGAAATCGACCACAAGCTTTGTATTTCTTATTTCGTCGCATTTTATCAAATTTGTCAAAAAATTCTTCTCCAAAACTTTAACAAAACTTTAATTTTCTTTAAAAACCTCCAAAAATCGCTTTCTTTTCTCATCATTTTGCGGATCATGTTTTTGGTTCGATTTCTTTGATGGCAAAGGAGGTAACTTTTGATAAATTTATGTTTTTTTCGAAGTAAAATTAATCAAATACTATATATTGTGGATAAAGCTTCATTAACATCCTTCTCAACCAATTAAAATCAGAAAACCTTCTTTGGACTTCCCATCCAAGTGGTAAAGTGCAAATCACATAATTGATGTGTTTCGAGGAAAAGAGTCCCCCTAAATCGATTTTCAATCTTTATTATGATTAAAAACATTTAACATTTTAGTAAAAATCTCATTACCCCTTAATCTTTATAGTGAACTCCTTGCCTTCCAATAGACTTTCCTTCTTCCTGCAAAGAATCGTATTAGAATATGCCTAAAAAAATCATTTTTCTCTGTTTTTCTTTAAAAGATTTACGTGCTGCGAAATCTCATGTGAAGCGATTATTGGGCTTTCAATAAAGGAATCAGTGAGCTTTTTCTCTAAAACAGGTATTCCCACAGGCTTCGTCTCGCTTTCATTATTATCCGTGTCTTGGATATCATCTTCAGTGCCTTCTTTCGACTTCTCTTCTCCGCCTTCTTTTCGCTCATCGTGGACATCGCCCATCCAGAATTTGGCTTTATATTTTTTCACGATCTTTGAAAAGAAAATTCACAGATAAATGAGGCATTTTATGGATAAATATTTAGGATGTACATCAATTAATTCATCCATCTCCCATTGATCCACATTGGTGCCACCTTTTTATAGAGAGTTTTAAAAGAGGATATATTAATAGGGAACCTCCTTTTTTTAGGTTGTCGAGGTAGTTTTGAAAAATGAAAGGGTCATAACCTACTTCGACGATTTCTTTACGCAAATAGGACTGCTTTTCCAGACGCAGGGCGTCCAATGCCTCTTCGGAAAGGTCTTTTTCAGATTTTTGCATGGTTTCGAGAATTCAAATAAAGTCTAATTTGGTTTTTAATTTAATGATTTTTTGTTTACTGTAGTGTTAATATGAAAAAAAAAATGAAAGAAATTTTGAAAAAAAAGGTGGTTCGCTCAAAAAAAAAAAAAAAATATTTTTAAATTCTTCAT
>Ga0302186_10004091_pt1 | contig 10309 bp, 9 predicted proteins | sample II_Bog_E1_2_FD_198782 | JGI IMG/M metagenome (GOLD analysis project Ga0302186, IMG submission 198782) | Peat permafrost microbial communities from Stordalen Mire near Abisko, Sweden - II_Bog_E1_1 | ecosystem: Environmental > Terrestrial > Soil > Wetlands > Peat | place: Sweden: Abisko, Stordalen...
GTATACTGCACCCCTAGAAACTGTTTACAGCAGTGGCCGGCAATTTTAATTGGCACTCTCCATGAAGTAGTGCAGCAGCTGAATGCAGATCAGCTTCACGTATGAAGTGGCTGCAAACAAGAAAGAATCCCGATATTGGATTTCGGTTAGCTAGAGAAAAGCTTTAAAAATTTATATTAAATCTAGTGATCAATCCAAAGTGATCTGATAAATGGATTGGTTCATCAAATTCACATAATCTTTCAGTGAATACCAAATTTGCCTCGACTGGCTTAAGTTGATTTATGTCATTCAACATAATATAGTCGGTTACGCTAGAGGGTTCCAAAGCAAATGCGCCACTTCGTGCATATTCGTTGTTTTGAGTATCATAAGTAAATGGCAGGCATTTAGAATCACAACCCAACCCATTACAATGAACAAAAGTATCTTTGAGATCTAAACAGTCGGATTGAGACTCTCGATCCAAACCTGTAAATAAATTATAGACACCTTCAACTTTTTTAGAGTTATAATTTCCACCCATAAATTCAAAATAGTGCGTATTTAGGTCAGCGGCAAGAAGTACAAATTCACTCTTCCTCTTTTGGTGAGTCGGCTGGAGGAATTTCACCCCCAGCCTCTCTTAAAACGGTGCATGAACCTCTCAGCTCACACCGCTTCCATCAAGCAAACGATTCTACGATTCCTTTATTCCAGTGAACAAATAGCTGTGGTCTCATTCTGGCAATTTTCACCAAAAATTGACTAGCATTTGTTTTGTGATGCCTAAAGCGCTTGTACTTTCGCCTGGCCCAGGCAACTAGAAGTTTGTTGAAGTAGAAAAACACTGGCCGTAACGCCGTGGAATGAAACTTCCCATAATATGTCTGCCATCCCCTAAGGATTGGATTCCATACGTTGGAAATTTCTTCCAGACTCAATTCAGTATTGCTTCTAAAGCTTAATCTTCTAATTTCGCATCGCATAGCCTTTAGAGCCAACTTACTGACTGCGGGAGAGAAAGTCGTGAATAACACATTTCTTTTGGTATTCATGGCTTGTCTGGGCCGAAAAGTATATCCAAGGAAGTCAAATTTGACGTTCTGATGGCTTCCCTTTCGGTTTTCATCCTTGCAGTACACAATCTTTGTTTTAATTGGATGAAGTTCGAGTCCACATTCGCCAAATCTAACCTGAAGCATGGATTTAATTTCTTCTGCCTCTTTTAGATTTCTGCAGTGGACCAGTCCATCATCTGCATAGCGACACCAGGGATTTGAAGGGCGATTCCTCTTCATCCAAACGTCAAACACATAATGTAGGAATAGGTTACTCAAAACTGGTGAAACTACTCCACCTTGCGGAGTCCCCTGAGTTCTCTCTATGAGAGTCCCATCTTCTTTCTGCATGGGAGTCTTCAACCATCTTTCGATGTAAAGTATGATCCATTTATTTTGTGTGTGATGCTTAACTGCTCGCAATAGTAGATTCCAATCAATGTTGTCGAATAGACCTTTGATATCAAACTCTAATACCCAGTCATATTTCCAGCATCTCTGACGCGTCACCGTCAAAGCTTGTGCCGCAGACTTTCTGGGTCGATACCCATAAGAATCCGGTAGAAATACAGGCTCGACTATCGGTTCAAACATCATTTTGATCACCATCTGTGCGACTCTGTCGGAGACAGTGGGCACGCCCAGAATTCTTTCTCCTCCCGTCTTCTTTGGTATCGGTACCGCTTTGACTGGAGGTGGAAAGTAGCTTCCGGAAGACATTCTATTCCACAGCTTATAAAGATTGTCTTTGAGACCTTTCTCAAAGTTTTCAATCGACTCTTTGTCTATTCCTGCTGATCCAGCGTTAGCTTTCACGGCTTTAAATGCATCCATCACGAGATTCTTCGGGATCGTGAATGGTTTCTCTGTATTCAAAATCTCCTCCTATTTCTAGTTGAATAATAAGTACAGATGCTTGATCCAACCCCTTTGCTCCAGTTCTATTACAGAACCTTCTTCGCTCTTACAGGTTGGTCCGTCCCAGTGTTTCACTTCGGTACGCTCGCCTCATAGCTGTTGCTACTTGTGCTCCTCCCTTGTCATTGAAACTCCTGGTTCTCGTAGTTCCGCATAAGAGCCCGAAACAGACTCACGTCTCCTATACGCCGGTTGCCATCTGCACAGTAGTCAGGTTCCTTACAGATTTATCCTGGAAAATAGAACAGTCCCCAGTTTTGACAACATTTCGCAATTTACGACGCTTAAACAGAGATTCAGCTTTATTCGTCTTTCTGTTTCATACTTGCCCAGGTGATCCTGGCGCTTAGCCTCCAATGCTCACTACCACAACTTTTGGCTGCAGCAGCTTGGAGTAGTTTAAACCCTGCTCCTGAAAGCCGAGTCTGAAGGGCCTACCTTCATCTCTTACGCAGCTTCTCCACAAATTAGGTCTTTACCTCCTTTGTGTGCCTACGACACACGTTCGATGTATTGCTTGATGACTTCCAGAGGAGCACCTCCACAGGAGCCGGAAAAGTAGCTTCCACTCCAAAGAGAATCCATCCAAATGTATTTATGCAGTGTTGGGAATTGTTTAGCGCGAACGTATCTAGAAGATACACCTTTTAGACTATTCACTAACTTAGACACAGCCACTTTAGGTGGATAATTAATTAAGAGGTGAACATGATCTCCTTCTCCATTGAACTCTTTTAGTTCTGCCTCAAAATCATGGCAAACGTCTCGGAAGACTGACTCCATAAAACTCAAAATTTCCTTAGTAAAAAGTTTTTTGCGATATTTCGATACAAAAACCAAATGAACATGCATCATAAAAACACAATGACGCCCATGTCTAATTCCAGGCTTAGTTCTCTTTAAAACTGCTTCTTTGCTATTTCTTTGACTTTTGTGTTTTTGCATTGACTATGACATAAACCAATGTAATCTTAAATGCAAATGAGTGATTCTAAATCCAAACGAAAAATGGCAAAAAGAAAGGAGAAAGATCCCAATCAGGTGACCACCACCTTAAGATATAGAATCAAAGACGCTTCAGAAATGAACCGTTTAGACGGTCTTGCTCGTGCTGTTAATTTTGTGTGGAACTATTGTAATGAGACCTCATACAATGCGATTCGCAATCATGGGAAGTTTCTATCCGAGTTTGACTTGCAGGCGCTCACTACTGGATCAGGGAAAGAATTGGGAATTAGTAGTGTCACAGTGCAGGCAATATGCAAAGAATATGTCACTAGGCGAACTCAATTCAAAAAAAGAAAACTCCGTTGGCGAACCTCAAGAGGTTCGAAACGCTCTCTAGGCTGGATTCCGTTTAAGACGAATGCAATTCAGGTTGAAGGGAATAAAGTCTACTACTTGAGCCATGGGTACAAGATTTGGCTATCTCGTCCGATTGAAGGCCGGATTTTGTCAGGTTCATTTTCTCAAGATGTTCAAAGCCACTGGTACGTGAATCTTGCTTGTGAAGTGTCCAAAATAGATCACAAGCATACTGTGGAGGAAGTTGGCATTGATCTAGGGCTAAAGACTTCAGCAGTTTTAAGTGATGGCACAGTCATCGACAATACCGCAGAGTACAGAAAGCTTGAAGAAAAGCTTGGAAAAACCCAGCGAGTTAACAAGAAAAAACAGGCTAAAAAGATTCATGCAAGGATTAGAAATAAACGCAGAGATTTTTTGCACAAAGAAACTACTAAAATCGCAAAGAAGTATCACACAGTTTTTGTGGGGGATGTTAGCGGAAAGTTTGTACAATCAGGAAATGGAAAAAGTTCATCAGACGCCTCAATCGGAGTCATTCGAGATCTTCTGAAGTATAAAGCCATTAGGCATTCAGGATATTGCTTTGAGGTGAATGAAAGTTCCTCCACCGTCACTTGCTCGCACTGTCACAAAAAGACAGGTCCGAGCGGACTAAGTGATCTTGGGGTAAGAGAATGGACTTGCAGCGAATGTCACGCTCATCATGATCGAGACGTCAACGCAGCTAAGAATATTCTCCGATTCGGACGTGAATCGCTAAGAGCGACGAAAGTCGCTTAAGGGAATCCCCAGCCGCGCAAGCGGCGAAGCCCTTTAGGGCGGGGAGGACGTCAAATCATCGACCAATCTTACAGCACTTAACAAAATACTCTTGAATCCTAATTCCCATTCGCTAATTGGTGTTTTATCTAAAGTGCTAACAGGCGGACCGCCTGTATTGGTCACAAGAATTGAAGGTGGACCTAGATCGTTATAAGTAGAATCAACCCATTTTTCTATGTCTTTTTCAGTTTGAAGGTTACAAACATAAGCTTGATGTTTACTACCTAATTTCCTTTGCGCAATCTTTAAGTTTTCCAGATTTCTAGAACAAATTGATACTATTGCCCCTTCATTTGCTAAAGCTTCAGCAACAGCAAAGCCAATACCTTGACTAGACGCTGCTACCATTGCAATTTTTCCATTAATATATAAATCCATAATATCTCCTATGACTAAGGTAGCTGATACATCGCACTTTATGCCTCATAAGTTAATAGTGTTCATTATCTTAGTCTTGGGTGTTTTTTTTGGGTACGTATTAACTAGCTAGTTGGTACCGAATTGGGACTAACAGAATTGGGATTAGATTCCATTTCCATTGATTTTATTAAAGATTTTTCAATTAGTCACGATCTCGATTTATGTATACACTCTCGTTATACGTACTGAAAAAAAAAGGGATTGTCGCATCTTAATATCCGATACGTTGCACTGGATTTATTCTAATATCCTAAAATTAGTTTACGAATTCTGTCCGATATTACCGTCTAATAACCAGACTACTGATTTTCAGATGTCTGAAAATCGTACTACATAATAGGTCCGGCTAATGAAGTTTTCTGTTTTGACATTTTAATTGAGGTTTTCACATTTCTATTTTTGGCGATCCCTTGCTTTAGGCTGCATTTGCCTTATGCGGCGTTTTTGGAATTCTTGTTCCATGGCCTGAGTAACTTTTTGTGTTTGTATCTGGGTGGGTGTTTTTTGTTTAGGTTGGGTAAGGGTATAGCCTTTTTGTCCCAGCTTAGGTCCAAAGATTTCTTTGAGTTGCTCGTTTTGAAATTGTTTGCTTTTAAGTTGTTTTTCTTGGCGCTGGCTTGATTTGATTTCAGTCACCAAAGTGCGGTCGGATGATTTTTCCACGGCTTGCTTAAATTTCTTTAAATCTTCGGTGAATAGGGTAACCCCCCGGGTTCCTCGGGAGACGGAGACATAAAGCTGATTTTTAGAGAGGGCACCAGCTGCGGCGGAGTCAGCGGAAATAATCACATGATCTTTGGTTTTCCCCTGAGAGCCCTGAGATGTGGTGGCGTAGCCGTGCAGGAAGTGCCGGAATTTTGAATCTAGTTTGACACCCATTTCTAAGTGAAGGGTGCCATCTGATTCAATCCGTTCTATTTTTCGAATCGTTCCATTGGGGAGCTTGTTTTTAGTTGAGCTTGTATAGTTTGCTTTGAGTAAAATTAAATCACCTTCTGAAAATGCCTTTTCCTCACCCTTGACCACATCAAAGGATTTTGCATACTTTTTTGGATGAATCATTCTTTCTTCTTGAAGGGGTAGGCCGCACATGGATGATAGCTGTTTAATTTGTTCAGAATCGGTTAATTCTTTTGTACGCGAAAAGGATTCCAATATTTTTGAAGCATCCACTGATTCGATGGTCATTTTCTGGATTTGGCCGTCAGTTTTTTGAAAAAAAGCACCTATTGTGCCGCTTTCTTGTTGCTGAAGCATCAGTGTACCGCTATTTATCTCCTGCGGTTCACTACCAGGGCCTAACATCACAATGCGGCTGTACGCTTCTTGAGAGTCTTTGTCAGTGTTTCTGATAACAATTTGTCCTTTTTCTTCTCGGGTAATTTCCCAGATTTCCCCTTGCTTGAATTTTCCTTGCTTGGCGTGGAATGAAAGAAAATGACCCTGCTCTAAATTTGAAGCATATTCTTTTTCAACTTGGGTAAAATTAAGAGATTGGTAAGTTTTGAGTTTCACTTCCTCCTTTGAAATGGTTCCACTTTGCTTAAGTTCATTTCTAATAGCTTGGGTGACTCTTTCGTGCTCTGCCCAGGTGGGAGTAACCACTAAAGTGGTTAAACCTTCTTGGATTTTGGATAGGTATTCTTGAGCCACGGCTTGAGCCCTAACCTCATGAGTCAGCGGGCTTCCGTTTTCAGTGGCTGACTTTAAAGCTCCCATCTTTTCAAGAATCTTAAGACCTTTGGAGGTTTCACCTTGGGAAAGTGCTTGAACCGCTTCAAGGTATCTGGCTTCCTTTTGCCTGGTAGTGGTTGAAATTTCAGCGATGGGAATAGGGGAATGATTTTCAATCAATCTTAAGGCATCGCCTGCTGCTACGGAATTATGTTGCTTTGTGTCCCCGACGAAAAGTATTTTTGCATTTTGTTTTTGAGCCAGTTGCAGCAACTTCTGCATTTCACGCGTTGAAAGCAGTCCAGCTTCATCAACAATTAGAAGAGAATTTTTAAGATTTTCTTGTTCAGTTTCGTTTATGAGAAGCTTTTGCACGGTTATCGATTGATCAGATACTTCATGTCTCAGTGTGTCTGTTGCTGAAGAGGTTGGGGCTGCTAAAACGACAGGAATGGATAGGTTTTGAACGATTTGTTTTAGAGTATAAGTTTTTCCTGCACCTGCCTTGCCTCTTAGATAAAGAAACTGACTTTGAGAGTCTAAGAGCTGTTTTGCCGCCAAGTATTGTTGTTCGTATTTTTGCTCTAGCGGTTTTTGTAGTCCTGCCGAATTACCTAAAAATTGCCCAGTATTTCCATCTTGATCAATGATTTTTAAAATTTCATTTTCACGATCTTCTTCCTCACGAGTCATAATAGACTGACCGATTTTAATAAATTGATCTGATTTGAGTTCCTCTAGAAGGGACTCAAGGCTTGTACTGCCTGCTGATTTTTGAAGGGCAACTTCAAGTAAGTCTTCTTTTCTCACGACTGACTTTCTTGCAAAGACATGATCAATTGCGTAGTGAATGGCTTCCTTTGTAGCTTTAATTTCAGTAGGAGATCGTAAGTCCTGATAGATATCAGTTTGCATTTCAAATTGGGAAGTGGCCTTTTTTTCTTGAGAGGCAAGAGCCGTTTCTTTCACTAAATCCATCATGCTCTTTTGATGTGGAGTGAGTTGGTCTTGTTGAAGTTTAAGCAGGTCTTCTTCTGAGAGATCATGATTTTTATCTTTTCGGGTGATGTGAGCTATTTGTGAGAGTGCGTTATTATCTAGGGTTGCTCCTGATCTAGATTCAAAATCTTCCTTTATAGTCTTGATTTGATCGGATCGTTTACTAAACAAGGTTTCAATTTCTTTAGGAAGGTTCTTAATCCTCCATCCGTGGCGGGACTGCTCAATCTCATAGCCCAAGGCCTTAACTTTTTTGGCTAAATCATTTCGGTAGACGGCTGTAATAAAATTGCTGGATCTGTAGATTTCTTCTGTTTCTAATGCCTTGATCTTTTTTTCAATGGGGTCATAGGTAGCATTGAAGACCACGCAATGTGTATGAAGCTGTGGATCTAAAGCCCGAGAGCTTAAGTGAGTGAACCGGCAGCTTACCAGGTTTTTTGTGATACGGTTGTCCCTGGCATTGACTGACTGGCCTTTTCTCACTCGAGCCTGTGCTCTCTTTTCTACTTCAAAAAAAGCGTTTTCGAGTGCTTCATGATGGGCTTTAATGAGTCTTTCGTCTTTAGCTAGGATGGCTAGGATAGAAACTGACTTAGGTGCTGAAAAAACCATGTCATAACAAGATCTGCGGTTTTCTTTTTGGCGAGCCGTGAGCTTTTTTCCGGTTTTAGGATTGAGACCGTCCGCAAGTAAATCAAAGTCTTTGGCTTCAACGCGTGAGCCTTCTTTAATTCCTAAGTGCTCTAAGGTCTGTCCATGCCAAATTCCATCATACTTTCCTTTTTCAGAATAATATTCCCCATCGTTCAAATGCTCTTTAAAATAGTTTTTCACACTCCGGGCATCCGACTTAACTTTGATCGTGATCATGGGAGGATCTCCAAAGGCAGGATGAGAGGAGTTCCAGGAGTGCAAAGCAGGGGACAGGGGAAGGGGGCTAGGACCGCCCCCTCATACCCCGGCTTCGCTTCGCTGCGGGCAGCCGCCAGCAGGGGGCGCGGGGGGCCCCCATTTGCTGGCAGCAGCCTCTGCCTTGCTCCAAACTCGTTTTGTGGAATGCTTTCTAAGTAAGCCTGTCTTAAACCCAACACGGGTTGCCCCTCTTGCTGTTATCTCACCGGATTTTCTTTCTCCGGCCTCGGGCTTTGCCCGAATCAGACAATATCCCAGCTGAATCCGTAACTCAATTTTTCTTCTTAAACACCAACTCCTAATTGCTTCGCAATTAGGAAAGCAGTATTCATGCATAGATCACGCAGGAATAACGCAAGAGTTATGGATAGTTCATGGATAATTAATAGGTAGTTCATTAAAAATCACGCATCACTCATGAATTAAAGCGCATCCATCAAGCATAGTTCAAAAATAATCATGCAAAACTGATTGAACTTTAAAGCACGTTGTAATAATGTCAACGCAAGATTCGCGTGTGTAACTAACGCATGATTCATGCATGACTCATGCATGAATCATGCAAATAAACGAATAATCATGCAAATATAATTGAGGTTTCACGAATGGAGAATAGGAATACACGATTTCAAGCGCTACTTGACGCAGCTTCCACGCAAGAGAAAAGTAAGGTGGGCGCACTGCTTGAGCTGAAGCAAGAGATCGCTCAAGCAAGATCACGCAACTTTAGCTTTAGTCGCATTGCTGAGTTTTTGAAGCAAGTGCAGGTTGACGTATCGGCTGATTCCGTCCGGCGCTTTTGTCATGAGGTTTTAAAAGAAAAGCCATCGAGGAGAAGCGCAAAACAAAAGAAGGGGAGTGCTCCATCGCAGCAGGAAGTATGCACGGCGACCTCAGAACTTGCAGCACCTTTAACGCAGGCTCAGCAAGCTCAAAGCAACCCAGTTAGCCCAAGTCGGGTGGGCCCACGCCCAGGATTTCGGGTGGCGCGGGATGATTTGTAGTTGATTTGGTATTAAAACGGTATAAAAATAGTACAAATCTACTGCTAAATGAAGTATCATCGAAAATTGAAATGGATCTCATGATTAATCATCACTTAGGTGCCTTAGCCTCGGCACCTTCAAAGATTCGGTCAAAACAATACTCGACGTTTGTTTTAGATCTTTCTGCAGTCGAGTATGTACGAAGCTTACCTCTTACGCTTTGGAGGTGTTTGGTAGATCTTGCCCTGATGCATGGCATGCAAGTTAATGTGATTCCTCCTACTCAAACAGACCCTAAAGACTATGCAGGTCGTATGGGACTTTTTGCAGGTACGAGCTATGTTTATCCATATTCTGAAAAAAAACCGGAGCGTTTTTTCCCTTTAATGAAAATTAGCAATGATCAAAATGAACTGCTTTTTGAAGAATCTCAACGTGTGTTCTCTTATTGTAATGCAACAAATAATTACGTGAATCGCCTCTGTGAAGCTTTTTCGGAACTTGCAGATAATATTTATTTTCATTCTGGAGAAAAAGAAAATACGGGATGGGGTTACGTTCATGCGCAAGCCTATCCAAAACGTGGGAATATCACGATCGCCCTTGTGGATGTGGGAGTTGGATTTTATGGGTCTTATTCTCGAACAAACCAGATTCGAGGCCGAACAGAAATGCAACTTCTTGAGGATTCTTTTAATGAGTTAGAAAGTTCATTAAATCAGAATCCAGGCCGAGGACACCGCGGTATTGGACTTTTTGAAGTTCGCGAATTTATTAAAAAATTTACAGGATCTATTGGAGTTAGATCAGGTTCTTCTGAGCTAATTGTGACTCAAGTGCAAATGTTGGTTGAGCAGTTAAACTACGATGTGGATGGCACGTGGATTGAATTAACGGTACCTATCTTATGATCACCATTTCATTGAAAAATGTAGGAAAGTTTTTAACGGGCAGAAGTCTTGCAAAAGACCTTGTGCAAAAAAATCAGAAAGCCATTCTTGCGTCTGGTCAGGTTGCTTTTGATTGTACTGGCATTGAATCTATGACTCAGTCGTTTATTTCTGAGCTTTTAGTTCAGCTCATCCATTTAGGGGTTCAACTCGAAAATGTAGAGCTGGTGGAGGTTTCCCAATCGGAATTTTCAAACCGATTTGTACGAGAAAAACAAAGGGTGAAGAACCTCGTGCTAGCATAAATAAGAATGGGATGGGTTATGGCACTTGTAAA
>Ga0302186_10004092_pt1 | contig 10309 bp, 19 predicted proteins | sample II_Bog_E1_2_FD_198782 | JGI IMG/M metagenome (GOLD analysis project Ga0302186, IMG submission 198782) | Peat permafrost microbial communities from Stordalen Mire near Abisko, Sweden - II_Bog_E1_1 | ecosystem: Environmental > Terrestrial > Soil > Wetlands > Peat | place: Sweden: Abisko...
GTGGTTGGACTCAGAAATCTAATAGAAAAGGAAAAGTATTTACTTGTAAATACTGTGAATTTAAAATTGATTCTGATAAAAATAGTGGGAGGAATCAAGTTATTGTCTTGCCTTATATCTCATGGGATATAAGGAATCTTAAATTGAATCGAAAAGGCTTCTTCTGGAAGCCTGACGGCTTCTATGATAAGATGGGAAGGAGTTTAGAGTCCCTTGTTTAAGATAATATTAAAAATTAATTTAGATTATTATATCAAATTCATAACTCTTTCAATGCGCCTTTTCTCAGAATGCCTATTTCTCCGATATTCATTAATTCTGTCTTTATTTCTTTTCTGATAATCCATATGATAATCCGCATGTGATTGTTTTAAACGGATAGCAATCTCAGGATTATTTTCAAAATAAATTCTGAGCCATTTACGTTGGTTTTCAATCTGTACGAGTTTTAAAACATTTTTCATGAGTGAATTATGTTTTTTATTTTTGTTGAGATTTTTCCATAAATCTTGGAGAACTTTTTTTCAGATATTTTGGACAACTTATTGATACAGGTTCAAATTCTTCTTCTAAAAATTCATAAATTTGTACCGGATTTTGATTAATTACTCGCGCTTTATAATATTTAGAGAAATGATTTGGTTGCTGAATAATGATTGCAAACATACCAATTTCTATGTTATTATTCATCGTATAATAACAATCTATTGTTTTAATTCTTGTTCCTATTTTAATCATGATTTCAAATATTCTGGACAATTCCTGCATAATCTAAATTCTGATTCATGCAACCAATATCCATTGATTTTATATTTATAAAAAAATCCCAACCTTATATCAGTGATAATAATTTCTAAATAATTGTCAATATTATAAATGTGAATAGAATGATATGGAAATTAATTTGCGTAGAAGAATGTGAAATGGGTGGCGTAAACTATAAGATAGGCGCAATTAAAAAATTTTATTCATTATTAAAATCTAAACATTTTTTAGAAAAATCAAATAATTGTTTTGAAATTTTAAAATAATCCAAATGAATATAATGCGTAGGATAAATTGAACGATCCATAACATCCAGTGTGTACCAATTTTCATAATCATCATGATTAATTTTATGACAATACTCACCTATATGCGCTCTAAAATATCCCTCATAAGATTCTGACCATAAAATAGCCTCATATCCATGCGGAGGCTTATCATCTTCAATATTAAGCCAATAACTATTTGATTCTAAATTACCCAGGTCACACCATAATTCTGGCATAATCTCTAAATCATGATCTTCAGATGAAAGCCAACAATTCAATTCTGGATACAATTGTGTCGCATGAAAACCAATGTAAAATTGTTTTCCATCATTTAGCAACAAATCATATTTATCTTTAGGTGCGGATATGATTGGCAATAATTCTAACATAATTTGTTTAGTGTATTTTGATATTTTATATACGCGATTATCTTACTATTACTACATTTATTATTACTTGATTCCATTACATCCATTTAAACAAATTGTTTGAGCATTTGATCCATACGATGTACATGTGAAGAAAAATTTACGAGTTTTACCATCGACATCGATATCAAATGTTGCGCCGGTATCACTTATTGAAATGTTTTTTGCATTTGGATAATAAATTTCAAGATTATATTTTAATGGATCTTTTTTTTGAATGTAAAGCCAATTAAATATTAGAAACATACAAAATGTTCCAGCGAGGGCCAATACAGTACCTAATGCAATACTTTTTAACATTTATATGCCTTAATCTTGGTAATTAATCCAAACTTAACTTCAAATACATCAACTACATCTAAAGTTTCAGTATGACCACCAAAGCCCTCAACTGAAATTCTAATTTCTACAGCGTATTTTTCTCCGGAATTCTTTTTATCTCGTTCTGGCCCATAGAAATTAACCGGTTCGATAGTTATTACTCTTACATTATTAAAAATATTATAACTGGCTTCAAGCACATCATCTTTACCTTGTACATTAATATTCCAATCTTCTAATGTAATATTGTTATCAAACATAGATTCAAGGGCGGATAGATCTTTGTTTGAAAATGCTGAAAAGTATTTATTAAGTAATTCCATAATTTATTATATCTTTTATTTTTGTTGAGAATTTCTGAGATAATTCGGACAATTAATTAAATGATGAATGTAATACGGCGACATATTACTAGAATAAGTATATGGAGTCCAAAATTTAACCTTAATAATATGATTATCTAAAAATTCTTCCACGACTCCATATTGTGGTGTGACTCCATTAAATAAATATTTTACTTTATCTCCAATTTTAAATTTATTTTTCATCTTAAATATAATGGTTGTATTTTTTTTCTTGATAATTTTTCTAAAATTTCTTTTTCCTCTTCAGCACTAGTTCTCTCATTGTATAATTGTTCTTGAAATTCAATTGGTAAAATTTCTTTATATTTAGCGTACCATAATGCAAAATATGAATCTTTATCATCTACATTTAATGCATATCTTTGTACAATCATAGATCCTCTTTGAACCCATTCACTGGCTTTTATCATGTTCGGTGTAATTATTATTTCTTTTGATATCATTATTATCCTGATTGTAAATATTTTGGTTTAGTTACTGAGCGTAAATCAATATCATAATAAAGAAGGAAAAATTCGGAACATGATTTTACTTCAGTGATATAATATCCATTCTGTTCTTCACAACATTCTCTGATTTTAAATAAACCCTTTTTAAGAAAATTACGGTGAAGTCCAACTATATCGCCAATTTTATGTTTCATTTATTTTTTAAATACTCCGGACAATTATTCAATAATCTCAATACATCCTCTGAATATTCAGAACACAGTAATTCATACATATCATCTTTTTCTGATATATGCTTCATTAATAAACGGTATTTTTCACTTTTTGTGACAACCGCAATCTTATAACTAAGATTAGTTCACGTTGCGAGTACGAGAGTTGCTGAACTATAAAATACGACTAAATCTCCAGTTTTAAATTTATTCATTGTTTTAAATATTTTGGACATTTTATAATTTTTTCTAATTCATGTTCATAATAAATAGCACCATATCTGTATCCATCATCAACACCAATAATACGATATGTTTTTGCTCCTGTAATCTGGCCTATCTTCATTAATTCAGAATTAAATCTAACTATATCACCAATTTTGTATTTACTTAATATATCAGCAGTTTCAAAATTATCTACCATTTTTTTGTTTTATCACACATTTTTTAAATACTCCGGACAATTAATCAATAATTTAAAATCTAAACCAGAATATGTTGATGCAAGAATGCTTTCGTAGTCATCATCAAGGCACTTAACAGATAATTGGTAGGAACCATCATCATTAATTTCCAAAATTTTAAAAATTAAATGAGAATACATTTCGCGCCAAACCCAATCATTAATCTTATAGTTCATAGTTTTTTAAATATTTTGGACATTTAGGCCTAATGCATTTATGAAAATCATGAAAATAATCCTTACATACATATTTGGGTACTTTTTCGAAGAATCCAGGGCATGTTTTATCACTGCAAATCATTATGCCATCATCTACAATATCTGCTACAACGAACCTAACACCGTTATATCCTACTTTAAATCTATACGTATCGACAACCAATACATCTCCAATTTCAAAATTATTCATAATTGTTTTAAATATTCTGGACAATATCCGCATAATTCTATTTCGTCGTATAAAAAATTTCCTTCCATTTGACGATCTAAAAACCGCGCGAACAGATATTCTCCCAAAATATAAGAAATTCTAGAAATTTTCCCTACTAGATTATGAGATCTAGGATACTCACAATCTAACACTCTTATTAAATTGCCAACTTTAATTTTATTTATATCTACCATTATTATTTTAAATATTCTGGACAATTTATATTAACTAAACATAGCGATGATTCACTAAGCGCCGCTACCATTGAATATCGATAATAAAAATCAACTATATAAAGAGGCTCAAGTGTTCTGATGATTCTGCCCCCGAAATCCCCAGTATTCATCAAATTTATGAGATGTTGTAATCTCTACTTTGTTTCCTATTTTGTATTTCATATATTATTGTTGTTTTAAATATTCTGGACAATTGTTTAAAATTTTTAAATCCAATGCCGCTTCACGAAATGATGACAATTTATTAACAGGCCAAATAATCTGTACATTATAAAGTATTATCGAAGAATCGTGTAACGGAGTGTATATTTCAACTACTCTACCAATAAAACCGTGAATCTCGCTAAAAGTATAATCACCATTTATTATCACTAAATCTCCAATTTTATATTTTTCCATCATCATATTTTCCTAAAAAGGATTTTTTTTCATAATTAAATAAATGCGCCTGATGACAATGATAAGAAAATGGTAAATTAGGCAAATCTGAAAAATCCCAATCTATAGATCTTGAGTCCCTACATTTGGTGAAACAATATTTATTAGAATTTAAAAATCCAATATCAAACCAAGAATATGGCAATACTAAATAATCTAAATCCGAATTATATGTGAGTAATGCTTTTTGAAAACCAAATCCTCTGCCCCTTTTCATTATTTTATCAATATTTAACAATGATTTATTTGGATTGTTAGTGAGATCAACCATAAATGCATTATTTGGATAATTCCAATCTGCCCAAGAATATAGCAATAATTCATTTGAAAAACTCAAATACAATGGATCTAATTTTCTTAAAAATATCATATCTAAATCGAAATACACACCACCATATTTAAAAAGAATAATCTGGCGGATTAAATCCGATTGATAAACCACATCATCATTTAAAATTGAATTATAATTATAATTGGAAAGGTAATTGTCTTTAATTTCATTTTCTAAATTAAATTCTCTAATATCAATATATTCTAAATAAGGAAAATTTAATAATAATGTGTTAAATAATTCAGAGTAGTTATTTGTCCAGAGAATTATTTTATTATTTGTGTGGTTAATTATGTTGGTAATAATCAGTGATTTAATTGATAGAAGATTAAGTTTATTAATCTCTCCTTTCCAATAACAATGATAAATAACTGGTTCATTATATTCTTCATGAATCAAATTATCTATAGATTGTAATGCCGCTATATTATCTGTTATATAAGGAGATAATAATTTCATTTATTGTTGTATTATAGTTTAGAAATAACAATAAGTTCTTGCCCTATTCCTGAAAATGTTACTTTAACCTTGCTATTAATATTTAATTTCAAAACATTGCTGACAGTAATTTGAATATTATTATAAGTATCAGATGTTAATGTGTTTTTAATTGCTGTATAACCTTTTGCTATATAAATTGAGCCGAAACTACTATACCAATGTACCATTTCTCCTGGCTTCACACCAATTTTATCAAGCATATTTTTTCGAAGCCTAATTTTTCCGCGCGAATTAATTGTTAGAATATTGTCTGATTGTGGCTTTGATGTTACAGCCTGTACTGCTGGAACAATTTTAGGACTTACATTAAGAAAACTCTGAGTATTAAGCGAGTCATAATTATCTAACTCGCTATCGACATGATAATACACAAATGCTGTTTGGCCGTTGTTCATTCGAACTGAATCACGTAGATAATCATGCTCATATTGCATAACATCATGTACAATATCTTTAACATTGCTATGCAAAGCCCATTCGCCTTGATTTCGTAATGCCAATGTGACATCATATGCTGTGAAACTTTGTTCGGATGAAATAAGTTTTTGAAGTAGATTTTCGATTTTTGTTTTCATAATTTTGTTATTGTTTGCGATTGAATATTTGAAAAGGTTGTTGGATTTGCTAAAATTATTGCATCTAATGTTAATTTAATATCATTCATATCATAAAATGAATCAAAAGATAATTCTATATTATAACTAGAGGATTGTGGCTTTAAATATTTTGTAATAAATTCCATAAATTCTTCCATATTATCAGATACCATATTCAATACCTCTGTTTCATTATTACTAATAACACAATCATAATATTCACCAACATCAGATGTTATCCATGAGATCTGGTAGTTCAAATCATTGAATGTTTTGTTATAAAAAACCCAACAAGACGCCATATCTGGATTTTTCATAAAGCCATTATCATCCAGAAATTTAATTAATTTTCCATGTACATTATTAGATTCTTGTAATCTAAGTTGTTTTATTTCCTCTTCTAGTTCTGAGATTCGTTGTAAATTATTCATAATATTATTATACTTTTTATTTTTATTGAGAATTTCTATCTGCCATATGGAGAAAATTCTACCAAATATTTTAAATTTGCCTGAGACGGATCTCGCACAATTAATTCATCATTCTGTATTCCAGAACTTGATGGGCGTGCCCAGAAACTATCATGTCCGATTGGAATAGATTGTTGACCATATCTTGGAACAATATAATTACCCATTGCAACATCAGCAACAAATAAAAAGCAATTAGAATCTTTAGCATGAATATCCCAAGCGCCGAAACTATAATTAAGACTCTTGGTGGATTGATTTGCAAAGTAAACATATGGGCCAAATAACGCGCCTGTGAGATGACTTGCGTTTTTAGGAGGTAGAATTAAACCCTTATGAAAAATACTTAAAATATTTGATGATCTTGATCCATGATACAATTCCATAACATTTCCTAGTAGTTTACCTCTTTCTTCAAAATTTTGCTTCATTTTTCCAATTTCGATATTATAAACTTTCTTAACATCTAAATCATATGTCGCATGCATCCTCTGACGAGTCTTGTGATGCCCTTGGCGGATTCTCTCAATCACATTTAAATCATTCTCCACATTTAACTTAACATCAAAAATCTTATCCATTTGAGGTTCATCCATATCATTTGTTCTTGTGAGAGCAACTTCTAATGATGTTTCTAAAGAATCAAGAATATTGTTTTGATTCTGAACCGCAGTTAAATTAGGATACAATAATTGTGGCTCTGGCCTCCTGCGACCAATATTTTGAGGAATAATTCTTAAATAATTATTCAGCAATGATGTGAATTTAACATTAAAATAATCCTGATCCTTCACTAAATCAGCAATATCATTTAACAAAAATCTTGCTTCAGAAATTGCATCACTTGTAACAAGGCCAAGTGGTGTGCTGAATAATCCTGTGGTGTCATTATAAGACAATGATGTAGATGATAAAATTGAATGAATATTTCTTTTGGCAAGATATGAAATAAGATTACTTAGTTCAGGAGAATTAGTGGAAATTTGAGATTTTGCTACACTCTCTAAGTTAGTGTTAATAATTGAAGAGCCCGTGGAACCTGATAAAGTACGGCACTTAGTATAACCCTCTCTCTCTTTTGTGCGAATTCTTTTTTCGTAATCACTTAATGCAGAATAATCTGATGATTGAGGAAATGATTTGGATTTTCCAGGCTCACCCACTCTGCCCCAATGCGAAGTTACTGTATTGTTAGAGTCTAACGTAATATTCCAAAATTTATTGTTGTTTTGCTCTGTATCAACATAGATATATTTTGCTTCTTTGATGGTTGTATTACTCATGGTTTTATTATTGTTTTTAAATTTGTTGAGAAATTTCTCTCAATAATATATTCTGTTTTTATTATTATTAAACGTTTATTTTTAATCTAAATTGTTAAAAATGCCATCATGACCATGCTCCATATAATGTTCTAACCATATATATGTGTTTGCGGGCAATGATGCTGGATATGCCATGAACAATTTTGGATCTGCACCGGCAGTCACTAATTTTACAATAGCGTCATGTTTTTTGCTATTTCTTAATTTCCAAACTCCTTCGGCTAGATCATCTGGCTTGATTCCTTTTTGATATAAATGTGCTAGAATCTCTGGTTCATACAAGGTACATTCTAAGACTGTCATAATGTCAGCACCTTTATCTAGTAAATATTTCCATAAATCCATAATTCTGTGTTCATCATCTCTGGATTTTTCAGCATATTCGACAGCCAAATTTAAATCAATAAAATTATCTTCTAATAATATTTTTACAAATTCTGCATTATAATATTGGTCTTGCATAATTTGATCAAAACTCGCACCTTTTTCTATTAAATAAAGTAATAATGCTTTATTATCCACATAATAACTAAACGATTCTGGCGAACGATTTCCTTCTTCAATTAGTAATTTAATGAATTTAAATCTCCAACTATAATCATCAGGATCACAACGCACAGAGGCATTTAAGAATGCATTTTGATCACCTTGGACCGTCCATAATTTGAAAGCAAATTCTGGTGTACAAGTTCTAAATACAGGACAAATATCCTTACTATTACCATATTCATCATCATCACCTATAATACGATTGGAAATATCATACGTTAATGTAGTTAATGCAACACTATTATGGGGTTGTTGATGATTATAATTTTTTGGTTGTTGATCGAACAGCCACTCTAATAATGTGGCGTCATAATACATATTCGTAACTGCGTAATCTAATCCTAAACCTTTTTTAACAAGCATTTTCACTAATTCTGGATCTCTGGCTCCTTGACTAAACATTTCAACACTCATGGCCCTCACATTTGCGCCTTTATTGAGTAATTCTCTATAAAATTGCGGGTCCCAGCGGGCATTATCCAGTACTAAATTCACATCCGCGCCTCTTTCCAGTAACCACTTAAGCAATGGATTGTTTTTATCTGCTATAGGCACTGCCTTATTTAATTCCACACCCTTTTTTTCCACACACCATTTTACAAATTCAGCATTCTCTTTTGAGTTTCCATCTCCACCATGCCTTTGTAAAGCGTATTCTGCGTCAGCACCTTTTTCAACTAACTCTTTAGTGTAAGCGATATTATCGTTATACATCCTTAATGCCAATGTAGGATCTGCCCCATTTTTTACTAGATAATCTATAATTGGTAATGTGTGGGATAATTTATTTTTAATAAAATCTATACTATCGTCTGCTGGTACTAACTTTAACATTGTATCTGGATCAGCACCCTTGCTAATAAGAAATTTGGCCATTTCCATATTATCTACAAAATGTCTACCTACTGCTACCATAGCCCCATTAATGTCCGCGCCATGATCGATTGCCCATAAGAAAAATTCTGGATGAGAATATAAGGCTCTGCGCAATACGGTATTAATGTTAGCACCTTTATCCGTGACCGCCCATTTAATTAATTCCTGATCTCCACCGGCTAATTCTATAATTTTATTTGGTTCAACGCCTAAATTAGCAATTGTTTTAAATTCTTCATGATTAGGATCACTAGTTTTTACATATGCAGTTAATGCGGCTGTAGGGTCAGCATTTTTCTTTAAACACATAAATATAACATTTTTATTAATACGTGTTTGGCCTAATACACCATTTGGATCAGCCCCCTTATCTAGAAGCATTTGAAAATCTTCGTCTTCAGTAGCATAATTTACAGCATTATTTATCCCTGCGCCTTTTTGGACCAATAATCTCAATAATTCTGAATCTTTATTAATATATTCTAAACACTTATTTGGATCTGCACCAGCATTAATTAAAAATGTAATAAGGTCATGAATAGGGCTTTTATTGTATCTCATTCCTAGAAAGTGAACCAAAAGATCTAACATCGTGGTAGGATTCGCACCTTTCTCTACTAGATATTTAATTTCATCATATGTACCATTCAGTTTTGGAGGTTTTACAAATCTTATTAAATCATCTGCCTTAACACCATTATCAAGGAGAAGTTCAATTAATTGAAGTGGCATTTTTCGGCCATTATATTTGATCAAAATTTTATGAACTTCCAGTCCTTTTTCAACCAGAAGTTTAATTATTGGCATCTCATAATCAGTGTCAAATAACATATTATTAAGTGCAATTGTTAAGTCAGCGCCGTGATCCACTAAATAAATAATCAAATTCTGATCATTTTTAGAACAATACAAAACATTACTTGGATTCGCATTTTTCTCTTCAATAAGCCATTGAATTAACGACCTATCACAACCACAATATTCTAATGCTTTGTTAGCATCAGCGTTTTTATTTTCAACTAAATATTTAATTAATTCCACATTGCCACGAATTCGTTCAATAGCGGTTGTACTTGTATTTCGATCATTCGGGCAATTCTCAACTAACCACCGTTTAACATCATCTTTTGTCACATAATGCAATGCCGTGGGAGTGTCAAGACCGTGATTCATTAACCATTGAACCATCTCAAGATTCGCATTCCATAATCTACAGGCTTCACGAGGGTTTGCACCATTTTCAACTAAAAATTTAGTTATTGATATTGCATCTTGTTTAGCATCT
>Ga0302186_10004093_pt1 | contig 10307 bp, 7 predicted proteins | sample II_Bog_E1_2_FD_198782 | JGI IMG/M metagenome (GOLD analysis project Ga0302186, IMG submission 198782) | Peat permafrost microbial communities from Stordalen Mire near Abisko, Sweden - II_Bog_E1_1 | ecosystem: Environmental > Terrestrial > Soil > Wetlands > Peat | place: Sweden: Abisko, Stordalen...
CATAAATAAATAAAAATATTAAAAAAAACAGATTTTGCAAACTCTTTTATTATAAAATAATTTGAATTTTTAAAAACATAATATTTGCTGACTCAATAATTTTTTAGGAAATTTCAAAAAAATTTGAAATTTTAAAGGTTTTTGATAATTTTTGGGAACATGAAAAAATCAGATCGGTTTTATCCGAAATTTTTTTAATGTTTTTATAATAGGTTCTTTTAATCTTAGTTTTTTCCCTTTTTAGGATTGTTTTTCTTTTTTTATGATTATTAATTTTCTTTTTTAAAGAAAACAATTTTTTTACAATTTTTAAAATTGGAATTTTTTTAAAGATTAATTTTCTTAATTTAGCTTAAAAATGGTTTGGATACCCTGCATCATCATTCCTTCGGCATCCTGTCTTCGCGACCAATTCAGCCGGACAATACACTCTTCTAAAAATTACACCTGGATTATCAGCTCCTCCTAACCAATTGAATCTAAACTGGCATCCGCTTTTCAAACTATCAGGTAAAGCATCACATTGACTCAAACTACTAACTCCCCCATATCTTTGTCCCCATCCATCACTGGGAGCATTGAATTGTGACTGGCATCCATTGAAAATCCCCACACCTCCTCCTGGAATTTGCAAATCGAAATGGTTGTCACCCAAATCACCACCTGTGTTTGTGACTTGAATGACGAATCTCTGACCTGTTATAGATTGGGCAGAAGTCCCACCTTGATTGTCCTTTCCAGTAAAATAAAGTTCATAGCATCCACAACACCAATTGGCTTCATTTTGGTTGGCAAGTTTGGCAGCAGCAAACCCATAAGCTAGTTGAGAGTTGATTTGCCATGGTTCTTGGGAGACACAGGTATAGCTTGAACCTCCGTTGCAGGCACTTTGATCATTAGGGTCAGTGAATGTGACCCCATCTATTGAACAGGCGCTGACAGGACTGGAAACAGCAGCTTTACCAGGCCATGAACAAGAGGGCTTGCAACAATCCCAATAACGTGTAGTTACGCCGGTAGAAGTAAATTTGGAGATATCAACTGATGTGTTATTGGTATTGTTGTTATTGGTTGTGTTACTGGTGTTGTTGTTGGTATTATTATTGGAATTGTTCTTGCTGGTATTGTTATTAATGGTGTTGTTATTAATGGTATTGTTATTATTGGTATTGTTATTATTTGTATTGTTATTATTTGTATTGTTATTATTTGTATTGTTATTATTTGTATTATTGCTAGTATTGTTGTTATTGGTGTTGCTGTTATTGTTAGTGTTGTTGGCCTTTGAGATAATGAGCTGACATTGTGAATAATAATCATTGCTATAAACACAAGTGAGTCCTGCACAACAATTGGAGGGACCATTATAGTTAATTCCGGCACATTGAGCCCATCTAACTGCGCAATTGGTCAAACCAGAACTATCATAAATGCATTGTGAACTTTTGCAAGTTAATGGAGAGCAACATAAGTTATTATTGGAACTGCATTGTTGATACTCATCAAGACAATTACTTGGATTTATTATTGGTGTAATTGTTAGATTACTGGAACTATTAGAATTGGTGTTGTTGCTATTAGTGTTAGCGTTGGTAGTGTTCGAGATTATGAGCTGGCATTGTGAATAATAGTCATTACTATACACACAAGTTAATCCTGCGCAGCAATTCGTAAGGCCATTGTAGTTAGTTCCTCCACATTGAGAATATCTTGCGGCACAATTCGACAAACCAGAACTATCATAAATACATTGTGAGTTTTTGCAAGTTAATGGAGAGCAACATTGGTTATTATTGGAACTGCATTGTTGATACTCAACTGTGCAAGTACTGGGATTTGGTGTTGGGGTTGGTGTTGGGGTTGGTGTTGGGGTTGGTGTTGGGGTTGGCGTTGGGGTTGGCGTTGGGGTTGGTGTTGGCGTTGGTGTTGGCGTTGGAGTCGGGGTTGGAGTTGAATTTGAGCTTGAATTTGAATTTTTGCTTGAATTGGAACTATTATTGGAACTCGCATTAGAAGAGTTTGAAGAACTTGAATTTGACGAGCTTGAATTAGATGAGCTCGAGTTTCCCAAATTTGCATTTGAAGCTAATTGTTTAATTTGATAATCAAACCATCCTCCAGCTTGAGGAGCTCTTGGTTCTCCACTATTTGAGCCAATACTGTCAGCTGATGCGCACATAGAATCAAATCTAGGGCAAGTGGATCCACTGGGTAGAAATTGAGTGCATCCATCTGATTCTCCAGGTGTCTTAAGCCAGAAATAGGCATCTATTTGGTCAGGATAAGCCGTTTGTGTTGTTGGAATTAGTCCGACTCCAGCTCCCCTGATATTGCACCAATTGGAGCTATCAGATCTCATCCCCGGGACTCCATTTCTACCTGTATCTACAAGGAAATGAGCTTGATAGTTGAGGTCTTTGATGAAAGCATGAGATAGCATATCGGCATAATTCATCTCATTGTTTCCAGAATTCCATTGAGACAAAAGCTTGCAAGGATCTGAACAACAAGGGTCAGTGGCATGCTGGCCATTGAGACAATAGTCATTCCTGTAACCATCTGATGAGGTCCAAGAACATCTTTGACCAAGCGGTTGATAGTTCGCCACATTTGTTGAAAAACCTCTCAAATCACTTATGGTGATTGTAAGGTTGGAAATGATCTGAGTGAATGCTTTCAAATTGTCAGACCAGCCCAACCACCCACCATGAGCCGCATCCAAATACATTGTCACCTTCAGAGTTTTCAATTTATTAATTGCATAACTCACGCCTTGAACATAGGCATTTTGTGTTGCGGTATTTCCACAATGAGGATCTGCCAGATTGGTTGCCAGATTTGGCAAGGAATCAGGCTCTATGATGAGAACTATGAGAACCTTCTGATCATATTGGGCGAAAACAGCATACAAAGGATCAACATATTGGGTTTTATATTCATTGATCCCGGAACTACAATTGCCAGTGGCGTCGTAATTACAGGTCTTGTCTGCGTTATATGTACAGCATATCTCCCCGTTGGAAGCCTTTGCATGACAATCTCTGTTTGGAAGGTCATAAACGATGAAAACGACGAGTTGGTTGCCTTTGGCTACAGCATCCTTTAGAATACCTTCAACAGAAGATGTTGTGTTACCTGTGATTTTGGATTTAACGTCAATCCAATAGGCGGAAGAGACTGTGAGCATTTTGGTGAGGGTATCTTTAATTTGACCCGATGAGCTCTGGATGCTTGTTTGAAGGTTTGCTTGATAGGTTGGGTTCACATAAAAGTTTTTGGATAAGAATGGGTTGCCAGAGTTGACTGCAAATGTGGGGGAAATGAAAAGAACGATTCTGAAGAGGAAAAAAAAAGCAAGGGGTCTCATTTTATCTTTTTTTGAAAAATGTGTGAATTTTGACTATTAATTATATTTAAATTTATTTCCAAAAAGTTTAAATAAAATTTCTGTCTGGTTCCATTTAAAATGTTTTATTTGAATTCGTATTTGAAAAAATAAAAGAAAACATATTTATTTTTAATTTAAAATTTTGAGACAAAATGAAATTAATTAATAACTTTGAATTTTTAAAAATATTTGAGAATACATTTTAAATCCCTTTTTTCATTAAAAAGCACTTTTTTCAAATTTTCTCGATATTTTCTAAATTTTAAACTTCCTTATTTTTATAATTATTATAATACCAAATCTTTCCTAACAACCTATCAACATGCATACTAAAGTCCTCTTTCTTTTAGCTCTTATCCACCTTTCTCTGCAAACAACAAACCCCTTCGTTGGCCATTCATTTTATGTCAACCCCACTTACCAAAAAAACCTCCAAACGAGCATCTCAACCTCCTCTGGCCAAGTCAAAACTACTCTTGAATCAATGTTGACCATTAGTTCAGCCTATTGGATCGACGTAAAATCTAAACTTCATGGCACTTCCACTTCATCTGTGGAAGGTATTCTCACTGACGCTAAAAACCAAGGAGGCAAATTAGTCGTCTTTATAGTTTATGACCTTCCAAACAGAGATTGCCACGCAAAAGCCTCAAATGGAGAAATTTGTTGCAACTATAACACTGATAAAACGTGCGATTATAGTGCCACTGGAGATTGCAGTGCTGGAATTAATGAATACAAAACTACATACATAGATCCTTTGTATGAGGTTCTGGATGCTTTTGATGAAAGTGTGCCGATTGTGTTGATCATTGAACCTGATTCCCTCCCGAATCTTGCTACCAATCTTGCAGACGCTCATTGCGGTAACTCAGCAACTCAAGCCGCTTACCTTACTGGGGTTTCTTACGCCATCACAAAACTGAGTACTCTGAAGCTCACGTTATATTTGGATGCTGCTCATGGAGGCTGGCTTGGATGGGAAGACAACTTCCGAAAATTTGTCACCATTGTGAAAAGTTTGAATGTTGATCTGTCTTTACTCAGAGGCTTCTCAACGAACGTGGCAAATTACCAACCAGTCGGTGAAAAATGTCCTTGGGTTTCAGCAGATGGGTACCGAAATGACTATTGTTTAGGAGGACAGCACACGACTGACATATGTTGCAAGGACCCTTGCAGTTTGATTTCGCAATGGGATGCCGGAAACAATGAGTTGAACTTCGTCCAGTTGTTGGCTAATGTCTTTGCCAAGGATCTGAACTACAATCCGTATTTTGTCATTGATACAGGAAGAAACGGAGTTGATAACATGAGATCATTTAGTGGGAATTGGTGCAATGTTAGAGGAGCTGGAATCGGATTTGCTCCAACCACAGACACACCTGCTGGATCGTTTGTGGATGCTTATTTTTGGTTGAAAACTCCTGGAGAATCTGATGGATGCACACAGATTTTGCCAGATGGAACAAATTGTCCAAGGTTTGATTCGATGTGCGGATCACAAGATAGCATTGGATCACAAGGCAGTGAACCTAGAGCACCACAAGCCGGAGCTTGGTTTGATTACCAAATCAAAATGTTGGCAGAAAATGCGCATATGGGTGAGAGGACAGAGATTAGCCTCTGATTGAATGGGTTGATATTATATTTATTAAGTAATTAATTGCAAAAGAAAACTTAAAAATTAAATTAACAAAATTTTTTTTTTTTTTTTTGGGGATAAAAAATTGAGAAATTTTCAAAAATCAAAACTTAATACATGTATTAATTTTATTCAGAACTGCTCAGCTTGTAATTCCTGAAATTAATTTACATAATCCTAACCCCTGCCCTTTTGCATATCATGGGTTGTCCCATATTTAAATCGCAATATTCATCGAACATGGCTCCCACTGACCCCCTTAAAAAGAAAGTGGTGGTTGTGGGCCTCGAATCATCCGGAAAATCCACCATTCTCAACTATTTCAAATTCAACCAATTTATCCCTGAAGTCACCCCCACCCTCGGTGTCAGCATTGAGACTCTCCTCAGTGAAAATCTCGAACTTCTTGTCTTCGATATCTCAGGCAAAGTCCGTAGTCTTTGGTCTCATTATTACGAGAATCTGGATGCTTTGATCATGGTTGTTGACATAACAGATAGGGAAAAAATGGCTGAAGTCAAGGATGAAATCATAAAAATGAACGAGGATCTCATCAAGTTGAAAAACTATAAGGGTTTTATCATGATTTTGTTCAACAAAACGGATCTTCTGGAAAAAAATAGCCTTGAAACGAGTTTTTCTTCGTTCGTGGATGAATGTGGTGTCAATGAAGTGACCGATTTGGATGTTATTGTATTAAAATGCTCAACAAAATCTGGAGACGGATTGACAGAAGCATATCGGAAACTTTTGGATTTCTTAAAAGTAACGGATAAAATAAATCAAATGGGAGGCATGGCATTCGCTGCGAACGAAAAAAGTCTGAACGTTTCCGATATGAGCCTCATTAATACTCATAAATAAGTAAAAATATTGATGAAAATTTCTTGTTTTATGGGTTTTTACTCGAAATTACGATTTTTTAACGGTTTCACATTGGGCGCTGAAAAAAACATATTTTTTTAAAAAAAAAGAATTTTTTCGCTTTAAAAATTATTTGTTTTGCTAAAAATTTTCAGAAAAGCAAAATGTTTATCAAATTAATGAAAAAGGCTTTTTTTTTGGAAATTTTTTCTAGTTTAATACTAAAAGAAGCTTTAAATTTCGCTAAAGAAAAACTTCAGAATTTTAAAAAAGCCAATAATAAATTAATCCCTAACTTTTATAAACAATTCAACATTTTAACGAACAATGGGGGCTGAATGTTCAAATTGTACCAATTGTGAAAAGGCTGAAAAACAAAGCGAGTTCAAAATCAACGTATTTTTTTTACGTCTTGTTTCCCATTAAAACTTGTCCAAATAGTATGAAGAAAGTACAACCGCTTTTCCAAAGAAGGATATCAACATAAAAACCGTGAAGGCTGAGCTTAATGAGAACGATAACGTCGAAAAAGCAGAAAAACCAAAAAAACAGCAGAATTACGAAAAATCCTCAGTGGAGATCTTGGAAGTCAAGAATCAGAAGAAAGTTTCCAATCCTTCATTGGAAGATGTGAGTGGATAATATAATTTAAAGGCATTTTTTTATAAAAAGCAAAACATGAGATACTTCTCGCAGGATGAATCGAAGGAATTAGCTGTAACATCTCCTCCCAGCCAAATTAAAAGTTCCTTTTTTTTTTTTGATAAATAAGAAAAAAATCATTAGAAGAAGAAGAAGTCGTTGAGCCTGAGAAAAGAGAAAAAAGACCGCCTTATCAGTTTAAAAGTGGGGCTGTGTATGAAGGTGACTGGAAGGGGAACTTAAGAGATGGGTTCGGCACACAAACTTGGCCTGATGGCGCAAAATATGAAGGTTTTTGATGATTTTTTTATGTTTTTCTGATAGAATTTAATGATTGGCAGGAGAATGGAAAGATAATAAGGCTTGTGGGAAGGGTAAATTCTGGCATGTGGACGGGGATGTGTTCGAAGGACAATGGTTGGACGACAAGGCTAATGGTTATGGTATTTATAAGCATGTGAATGGAGCGAAATATGAGGGGAATTGGAAGGATGATTTGCAGGATGGGTTTGGGGTGGAGTCATGGGGAGATGGTTCGAAATATGAGGGGTATTACAAAGAAGGCAAAAAACATGGAGAAGGTTTTTTCTGAAATTATTAAAATTATACCAAAATTTGTAGGAACCTATACATGGAATGATGGCTCAAAATATGTTGGCAATTGGGTAGAAAACAAAATTTGTGGCTTTGGAGTTTACTCATGGCTCGATGGAAGGAAATATGAGGGTGAATGGCTTAATAACAACATGCATGGCAAAGGAGTCTACACTTGGAAAGATGGTCGTCGTTATGAGGGTGAATACCGTTATGATAAAAAGCACGGATATGGGACTTACACTTGGGCTGATGGGCGGAAATATGAAGGATATTGGGCATATGGGAAACAACATGGGAAAGGCAAATATATTTTGCCTGATGGAAGCATAAAGGCTGGCATTTGGGAAGATGGTAAAAGAGTTAGATGGACAGATAATGAAGAAGATGGGAACAAAAGCGACGGAGATGAGACAAAGACTGACGTATCTCATTTCAAAGGAAAGGAGCCGAACTAAAGCATTAATCACATATATGATGAATTTACTCCATGATTATTTAATAAAATAGTTCTTGAAATTTCTTAATTTATCAATTTATTTATTATTTATTTATGAAAATGGATTGGATTCCCCCTCCAGTTAATAAAAAAAGTAAATCTTGCACCGTTAGTGAGCATCTCCTCGATGATTCGGATAAAGACCAGCCCAATTATGACCCATACAAAATCCCAGCAGACCTCTCCTTAGCTCTAAATCATGGCAAAGCTAAAAAAGTGGCTCGTCAAAACCCTTTAGAGTTCTCTAAGTTGTGTCCCTGTTGCAATATGCTAATTCAAAACAAGCCTTTTCGATTAAGTTGCAATTTGGATGATCTGGCATTCCTCGGTTGCGCATATCCCTTTTACTTTTATTTCATAAAACAAGTTCTTTTGATACTTTGCATGTTGCTTTTCCTCGGCGGTTCGTTTAAACTATTGCTCATCAATCAAGATTGTAACGAAAAATGTGTGACCTTTTTAGGGTTCGGAATTATGAACCTTGAGCCTTCAAAGCTCTCTTATCAAATAGGGGGACAATCCTGGATGGACACCATTATCAGTCTCCTTATGATAATTTGCACTTTATATGCAAAAAATAAATGTTTCGTTGCGATGAAAAAATATAATGATTGGGCATTAAGTCCTGCGCATTATACGATCATGGTGCAAAATTTCCCTAAAAACATTACTTCACGGGAAATCGAAGAGTATTTCCAGGATCTCACCAAAAGCCATGTCTTTTCCATAAATATGGCATATAATATTAGCGAATACAAGGGATGTTTCAAGAGGAAACTCACTCTTTGTAGCCAAATACATACGTTAGCCCATAGTCCTAAAAGGACTCCTGCTACGAGGACTGAAATGGCTCGGCTTTTGCTTGAAAGGGGGCGAATAGATATGAAATTGGAGGAGTTTCTGCTATCTTGTGAGCAAGAGGATGACACCATAAAATCAGTAATCGTGAAACCGATGGAAAAATTGAGGCCAGAGGTTAAGGAGTTCACAGGCACTGCGTTCGTTACATTTAATGACCAAGCAGCCATCAAGGTTTTATTGGAAAACTGGGGAGTAACATACTTTAGAACGATGAAGTTTCTGTTCTTTGGGGACAAATGGAAGATGAACCCATATTTGAAATACAAGAATAATACGATTCTTATCCATCATGCCCCAGACCCATCAGATATCATATGGGAGAACTTGGATTTCTCTTTTTGGAGGAACTTTCATAACAATATCATAATGTATTTTTTGGCAGGTTTGCTTTTGTTTGTGAGTTTCCGCATCCAATTCGAGACTGTGAAGGTGGTTTTAGAAATAAAGAATGATATTCTGAACCGAGGAGGGGACACTGACTTGTTTATCATCAGAATCTCAGCATTGGCGGTTTCTTCAATCATACTCTTGATCAATTACTTTTTGAAATTACTGGTGTATTTCTTCACTTGTGCTCAGAGACACTATTCAGTCAGCAAGTTCAATGAATATTATCTAAATGTTTATATCTTGCTGATGTTTTTTAATTCCGCATTCATGCCCTATCTAGTCAACACTTTCCTCAACAATGCAACAACCCCTGAACAATTGCTTTGGGATATTCATTTCATCCTATTAACCAATGCCTTTTCCCCTGCAATGAAGCTTTTAGATCCTTGGTTTTGGTACCGAAAGTACCAACAAAAAAGAATTTTGAAATTGGGTGCCAAATGCAATATGCCTCAATTGGTGGTTAATTCATGGTTCGAAGGCCCGGAAATCGATATGGCTGAAAGCTATGCATTTGTGGTTAGGACGATGCTTTTGTGCAGCTGGTATGCATCGGTTGCACCTTTGGGGTTGATTTTCTCAATGTGTGGATTGGGTTTCGGGTATTGGCTCGATAAATACTTCCTATTGAGGATCAACTGTTACCCAAATAGTCAAAACGAAAGTGTGGTATATCGGTTTGTGCATAATTTGGAGATATTACCTTATTTATACATCTTTGGAGCCACAGAATATCAATATAGAGTGATAAAGTCTCAGGAACTCATGGATTTTATCTGGGGCTTCTTGGTTTATGGAGTGACTTCAGTGGCTATGACACTTTGCCTAGTGATTTATTACTTTTTCTTCAAGAAAAAATGGCTCAGCAAAAACCCCTCGAAACTAAAATATGAAGAAGTGAGATTTTTGTTTCTTGGAGATTTCGATAGAAGCAACCCTTTGACACGAAATCAGGCTTCCAAACGATTTTTAGAGGAAATTGAAAATGCTAGGAGTTTAAGCCCAACACAAAAAAGACAATTGATTAAACATGCGACAATTTCAATCCGTAAAAGCATGGAAAATGCGAAGATTTTTATGGGACTGAATAGGAGTCCCAGTATTGGAATGCCTGGAGTCATGGAGGAGATTAAGACGAAAGAGTTTGAAATGGAGGAAGTTTAAATTAAACTTGGGAATCTATAGTACTGGATGGAAAAACAAAATTCTCATGAAAAGAATGAATGATAGACTTTATAAGAAAAATTAATTTTTTATTTAAAGAATGAACATTTTTTTATTTTAGAAAATAATTTTTCTTATATAGTAGAGGCAGAAATAAAATTTCGCCTCATGCGATTAAAAATCTTATTGCCTTCATTCATTTTTCTAATTTTTTAATAAAAATTTTATTTTTTAATAATTTCAAAACAGAAAAAAATATA
>Ga0302186_10004097_pt1 | contig 10300 bp, 7 predicted proteins | sample II_Bog_E1_2_FD_198782 | JGI IMG/M metagenome (GOLD analysis project Ga0302186, IMG submission 198782) | Peat permafrost microbial communities from Stordalen Mire near Abisko, Sweden - II_Bog_E1_1 | ecosystem: Environmental > Terrestrial > Soil > Wetlands > Peat | place: Sweden: Abisko, Stordalen...
GCCAAAGCAACTAAACCCAAACTAAAAAGATCGTCCTCTATCTCCAAATGCCTTTTTACTTAGCTTGAAAGTATATTCAAGTTGAACATTTAGACCATTTTTTAAGATAGCGCTTGGTTCTTATCTCCTCTTTTAGTTAACTCGTAAGACATTATATCTTAATAACTATATCTATACAGGAGGTGGAAGATATGTCTGTTATTTTAAACACTCCCTTTTCTGATCGAAGAATAGTCTATTCATTTATACAGCCATGATGAATGTTCGCCCTGTACAAACATCTCAAGCCTTTTTATACTCCAGAAATCATAGCAATTAGCTCATTCTACAAAAAATATGTATTCGAAAGTAAATTTTATTGTTGTAAACCCTTCAAAGAATAAGGACAGTATTCGTATCGCATGAAAAGATGCATTAAGTTGGCTTGCTCTTTAAAATCAAAGCTTTGAAGTTGAACTAATTTTATCAATAATTACCAAGATGATGACTGTGGATTGTTTTCCTTAAACTAAGTTCTTTCAATAATTGATTTGGCTGCATGTTGGACATATCAATTAATTTTTGTACAACAGCAATTGCACTGTTTCGTTCTTCAATCTAAAATTAACCATATGCTAAATTTTGGTGGCTGATCTCATTTAAGGATCTACATTAAACATTATTTCCCATCAGTTAATATAATTTTATTTAGATTAGGATAATTTATATCACGAAGCCAGACCCATAGCAAGGACTATCTGGTCAGTTATGCGCGAACGAGCCTCAATTATCATGGTGTTAATTGCGGTTGGATGAACGCGGTGTGTAAGCAATATCACAATTAGGTTTTTGTCACGATCAGCCCATATCATTGTCCCTGTATATCCGAGATGACCGAATGAGTTGAGAGAGAAAAAAGAACCGCAGGGAGGATTCGCTTGGATAGGAATAGTATCCCATCCCAAGGCTCGTCTGTTATTGTAGGGTAATCCATCTTCACGAGTATAAAATGTCTCCACAGTTTTTTATTGGTAAATTCTAGTTCCATTGCGATGAAGCCCTTTGTTAAGATGAATTTGCATATAAGTCTATAAGTCTTCGATTACAGAGAAAAAACCAGCGTGGCCAGCAACTCCTCCAAAAAGATAGGCTGTGGGGTCGTGTACTGCACCTCTGATTACTTGTTTTCGGAATGCTAAATATTAACAATTGTACTGCTATATTAAGTCGGCGCTATTCTATACAGGGTCTGCTCCAAATTAGGCAAGAAAGTAGAATTAGGCATTCCCATCTCCAAAACCAACTATTTCGCATATATTTATAAAGGCTTTTTGGTAATTCTTTCGCTAATTTATCCTAAAAGGATAAAGCTGAGATCACTGTATATGAACTTCTATCCGATTGGATAATTTAAATTACAGTTATAGGTCCAAGTCATCACTTGTTCTTTGGTCTTGGGGAGAGGTGATGGATAATCAGGAAGAAGACCAGCATTATGAAGGAGTAAATTTTTAAGGGTTGTCTTCTCTTTCCCATGATTACCATACTAGGGAATGTATTTTGTCACAAGATCATCAACAAAAAGTTTACCTTGATCAAACAGATGCATGATACAACTCAAAGTGGCTGTGACTTTTGTGAGAGAAGCAAGATCGAAAATAGTTTCGTTAGTGAAGGGAGCAGCACTGTAAGGAATATTTTGGTGAGAGAAATATCCAAAAGGTTGAGTGTATATGGTAGATGTTCCATTGGACACTCGTAAAACTCCTCCAGCAAAAGCCCCATTTTGCGAATAGTAATTAATTGTATCTTGAACTTTGGTCCAATCATATTCCTTGGTGATGGTCAAACTGAAGCATAGCAAAAGCAGCAATAGGTAAATAATTTTCATGATATAGATATTTAATTAAGAATTGATCATAAGAAATCAATACATCAGGTTTGTCAGAAATAGCTTCATGAATAAATTTAACTAGAAGATTGGTAGCCTGTGCATATAGCTTGATGCTTTAATTATCAATTTAGATTGTGAAAGAATTTATAGATACTATAAATTATCAAATCGTAACATAAGCCCCCCTTCGATGAGTTTAGGGATTTTTATTGTATTTTTAAAAAGAAGAAGAATTTTAAGGTGATCAATGAAGGTTGAATTGATATTTTCACTTTGATTCCCTTAACACAGCGAAAAATTCATTTTTCGCATTATTGATTGTATAAATAACTGAATTTTCAAGTCAAAACACTGCAAAAGGATACAATAAATCAGCTAAATGTGATTTCAGAATAATCGAAAGCATTAATCTGAATTTTTTCTTCAAAACTAAATTGCAGGATAAATAGTTTTTCTCAAAGCATAACTCATCAAATCTGAAAATTAAAATACCATTAATGAATTGTGGTGGAGACTGATAGCCGCAATTGTTATTAATTCCTTAATTCTGGCATTAAAGCCTGATATGTGTTATCTTTTCGAATTAACTATTTTATTCTAGAAATCAATATTTATGACATAATATTAATTATTGAAAAGGGCTAATAATTCAAGAAAAATCACGAAATGATGAGACCTTTTTAACCATAGATGTTTTTTATTGATTTGATCAAATTCTTAAATCTTCAGAATAAGGGTCAATAGGAGGTGACGACTCTGGCATTTTTATCATTTTCTAGAATAATTTGACAATTTGTCTTTGGGATAATTGAATGGGCTGATAATATAAAAATGGTGCAAAGATGGATATTGTTAATGATTTAATTGTCAAAATCGAATCAATAAATCATTATAATAATTTGAAAAATCCTTAAATAATGCAGTAAAGCATTGATTATTTTGCTAATAGTTTCGTTAGCAAAGTGAACTATCGGTGGTCGATCCTAGACGGTACATATTTTGCAATTTAGTGCTTAAAATGGCTCTATAAAAAAGCTTATCGCTATTTTCCATTAGTTTGAATAAGGAAAGACTTTCATAAATAGAGAGAAATAGCTTTGAACCAGTTATAGAACCATAAAGACTAGTTTCAGACTAATTGGGTTAAAATCATTCAGAAATTAAGCCACTAAATAAAATCTGTTTTAACTCTATTGAATTGAACTAAAAGAACATTGAGAGGCAAAATTTATAGACAAATATCAAAACTATATCCTTCAGCACTGAATAATTAAACTCTCAGAGAGATTTAACGATTGCCGAAAAGATAAATATGACCCTATCTCCTCATTCTAAACTTTCCAAAAAATTGATTAGGTCGTAACTTAGAGCCCCTTGGAAAATTCTGAGAAATTTATCCTCTACTAAAAAAATATCGAAAATCAAAAAGATAAGGTTTAAAAGATACTTGATTCAAACAGCTGATATATCAAGGAATATGTCAGTTCAATAAATCCTCCTAAAGAAGAAGGACATTTTGCAACGAAGAATACTAAACTCTGAGTCTCATTTCTCTGAAAGGAAAAGGTCTCGGTAGTTGATCTACCTCTTTTCCTGAAATGGTTTGTGATACAATAAATCTTTAATTGATTATTATAAATATATAAAATAGTTAGGTGATAAATATATTCAGTATTGACATTATTCTGGCAATAATATGCAATTTAAAGGAAGTCATTGAAATCAGGCTGATCAGTTATAGCAAATATCCTATTATCTTTACTTCGATACAAATCATTATTAAACATCGATAAAATAAGTTTTAAATTCAAAGATAAAATGCAACGGAACAGGATATTGTAAGATTCTCATTGCTTATGAGAATTTGATATGGTAGACTGATTAATTCAGGCATATTTTAAGCCACTACTTTGATGATGTTCAAATTACATTCCGTTTATATTGCACTTTTAAGAATATCTTAAGCTGTATATTATCAAATCTTGACCTTCTTCACCTTTCTATTTTTTTGAGCTTATATTTCTCTGCTATCGTCTATGGTTTTTTGACTTATTTTCCTTTACTCAAATACAAAAACTGAGGGGGAAGGGGTTGCCTAATTAATATTTTTTCCATGGTCCTTAGTTTTTTAAGGAACCTATACTTCCTCTATGTTCTGAAATTCGATATTTTTTAGAGAATTTACTCTAACTATTTGCTATTTTTAAGAATTTGAAGAATTTGGCATAGTCTTGCAGTTGATTGGGAATTTAGTGTGATCAACCTAATCGGATCCCACAAAGTGATGGTCTTGATTTCTGAATAATTTTCTCTCTTTATTGATATCTAAATCATTTATCTTTTTAAAATTTTGCTCATGCCTAATTTGAAGTTTCCTAACTTCTTCGCTGGTGGACATACTAATTCCCATTTTATTATATAATTTTATCAGGATTTCATTGCTGCTATATTTGGAAAAGCTGATAAATTTTAGGCATTATTGTGAGGAAAGTATTCAATTCACTTCCCATTGGAGGAATTGATATAAAATGTAATCTTAATTATTTTACTACCTCCACTTAACCGAATGATGTTTATAAAATGTTAATGGTTTTAATTCTTTTCAGTTTTATTGAAGTCTTTATTTTGTCATTTTTGAAGGTTTATCATATCTGCTGAATTTCGAAAAATATTTTTTTTAAAAAAATGTCCTTTATCGCTCAGACTGTTATTTAATGAAATCTTGTCTAATTTAATGCAATCATCAGAAACCTAATTAATTAAAAGATAAGAAACAATCGTTTTAATGAATATGGAGTCGGAGTAAAATTGTGTGACACTGGGCTATTTTTAGATGAGAGCAAAAGGCCAAGTTTGCCGCCTGCTGTGCGAATACTTGCACATCAATTATAAGAATAAATTTTTTACAATTGAAGAATGGGAAAATTATCAAAAAAATTAAGCAAAAGGTTGGATTATCAAAATGTTGCCCTTTCTTATCGATGGGAAATTTGTAGTGACAGGAGCGAATGGGATTATTGAATATATAATTCGAAAATCGAACAAAATAAGTCTGCTGGGTAATTCAATTCATGATAAATTGAGGATAAGTTAGCTAAAGAGCAGACCTGATATTAAAGACAATGTCATTGCTTTAATTTGCCAAACAAGTAGGCCTTATTCGAAAGAAAGTCCTCAGCATCCTTTGGAACATTATTGGAAACATATGATAGAGCCTCGATTGAAGGAGATTGAGGCGGATTGTGGCGAAAAGGAATGGTTTTTGGGGTATCTTAGCATATTTGATTTTATATTTTACGAAATGATGAATAACCTGGAATACTTATTTCCTGACCTAATGCAACATTTTCCAAAACTAATGAGCCTCAGAAATAGAGTATATTCTCTTGAAGCTATCTCAAGCTACTAAAACTCACCGGAAGCAATAAAAATTTACAATCCCGTGACTTTTTACAAAGATTATGAAAGATAAAAGGATCGTAAGCTGCATGTGAGGGTAGATTGATTTAATTCTTAAACTCAAAACAATAAAATACTACTGTTTTATTAGTTTTAATTATCTTGAATAGACATGTTGACGATATATCAAAAACAGTATAAATATATTTTTGCTAATATTACACTACAGTTTATTTTTAATTTACTATTCTTTGGCAAAAAGGGACTATTTCCTTTATATATAATAGGAGTTTTAAATGACTATTTTATTGTCAATAAGTATCTTATTACAGGCAAATTCTTTTTTCACACTAACCCCAAATCGTTTGATGACTTTTCTCCAAAATCATGACTAAGTCATTTACCATAATCATGCCATTATATAAGTTTATTCAAATAATGACAAGCTAACAGCCGAATGCTGCAGTACAGTTAATCGCCTTCGATGCTAACAAGAGTATCATACCTCCTATAAAGACCCCTATCTTACTTCATAAGCACTTGCCCTCTTACCAAAACTGAACACTAACAATCTTCATGTCATCGCAGTTGCTGGGAAATATCGCACGGGCAAAAGTTATATCTTGAATCGAGTGCTGCTCAATAGAAATAACGGATTCAATGTGGGACATACTATTAATGCTTGCACAAAAGGATTATGGATGTGGCCTAATCTCGTCAGACTAGGAGATAAAGATTGCCTTATCATCGATACTGAAGGTCTCGGCTCTCTCGAGTAAGGTGAGAGTACAGATTTAAAGATATTTCTTTTAGCTCTGCTTTTTTCATCGCATTTAATATATAACAGCTCCGGAAGCATTGATGAGCAGGCTATTGAAAGTTTGAGCCTAGTAATTCAATTGGCTAACGTATTGCAAAGACAAGATCGATACGATACTCAAGAACTTGTAAATACATTTCCTTCGTTTCTTTGGCTCCTTCGAGATTTTTCATTAAAATTATAAGACGATAAAGGAGTGGCAATTTCTCCCACAGACTACCTTGAGCAGGCTTTGAGGCATCAACCACGATCAACACAAGCAGCGGAGCGCAAGAATCAAATTCGAAAACAACTACGAACATTTTTTCAAGATAGAGATTGCTTCGCTTTGGTAAGACCTACTGAGGAGGAACGAGATTTGCAAAATTTAAGCACACTTAATTAATCAAAGCTTCGACCTTAATTTGTGAAATTAATTTCTAGCTTGAGAACTAAACTTGAGGCGAGTGTTAAACCAAAGCGAGTTCGGGGAAGAATTCTCAATACAAATGGATTTATTTAACTTTGTCAATACTTCACTAAAGCTTTGGTAGATGGAAAGCTACCAACAATCAGTTCGCACTGGGATAATCTTTGTCTTGGATAAACTCATCGAATATTTCAGAGTACAAATAATTTGATTTAGAATTTCAATTGGATCACATCAAGGCTTTAGAATTGGCGTAGGCAAATAAAAGTAAGCTATAAAATGCCCATCATTAAATTGTCAAAGCTGGATTAGAAGCCATATAGAAAAGTTTTTTGGGTAAATTATAAAAACAGCTATTCAAATAGAGATTTGAGCGGAAACTATAATGCCAATTCAATGAGCTAAAATTAAAGATCAATTCAAAAAAGGGAGCCGAGCTAAAAATAATCTTATAAAATTTGGATGAATTAAAGAGTAAGGAGGGAGATTTCTTGGAGAGATATGAAGCAGTCATAGAGAAAATGTCAGAAATTAGCGAAACATCCAACAGAGACGAAGGATTTTATTGTTAGCTCTATCTTTATATCAGCGAATTCGCAAGAGGACTTCTTCAAGAAGCTGAATCTAAAAGATTCGAATCAGAGAAAATGCTTAACTAAAAAATGATATTCTTTGAAGATCAAACTATCTTACTGAGGAAGCAACATACATAACAAATAATTGATAAGGATAAAGAAATTCAATAGCTCAGAATTTCCCTTTGCGAAGCGAAGAGTCGAAATATTCAATCAGCTAAAGACAATTAATAAAAGTCATTTGTTGAAATGTAAAGACTACGTGAGTCTAATAACGAAATTAAGGATTAAAATGACAGACTGCAGCAATAAGTGAAGATTATCTCAGAAAAAGTAAAGGAAACCAATGCTTAAAAATCAGAATATCAGTTAAGAATTTAAAAATTATAGTAATCTCTGCAATAAAAGGACCTACAACTTATAAGAAAGGAGGAGATGCTTCGAGAGGAACTCATTAAATCACGAAAGCTTCTCCGTTAAAAATAAATAGTTAAGCACCGGTATTAAGAATATCTGTAATAGAATTTAACGTTGAGAAATAATGCAGATTAATTGGAAAATAAAATTGCCTAATTAGAAAAGAAGCAATACCATTTAAACTAGACTGAAGTCAATACAGAGCTTGATTAGTTAAGAAGGGCATTCAGAAAATCTGAATAATAAAGGAAAAGCTTGAACAAACTTATGAACTAACAAAAAATCGCTTATTAAACCATGATTCAAGTCCCACAGAATATTAGTTTTGCTGCTATCAAACGTAACTTAGAGCTTGAACAGCATTAACGCTAAAACATATAAATAAAATTTAGAGAACTTGTGAATGTTCTCAATATTTGTGAATCTTTTTCATGTTTACTTTGCAAGCAAACTGTTGTTGGAAGAATGGCAAAGGAACATTCCAAAATATGTGTGACTAAACATAACACAGAATTTGACGTTAGCTATAGATTTACCTCCGATGAGCAGATATAATTTTAAATTTAAATTTCGCTTGGAGAGAAAGAGTGGAAAGTAGTCAAAAATCTAAATAGTTTAAGATAATTTATAAAACAACTTAGGATCGATGACAAATAGCAATTGTTTTAAAAGTAGGAGGAAGACGAAAATACAATTAATTTAAATGAGCAAAGAAGAATTTTCATCCACGATTTATTGCATCAATCAAAATACAAAATATGGGAACAACCATCATTGAGATAGTTTCTTGAAATTGACAAGAAATTGCACAGCAACAGCAATCACGAATAATTACGTTTGAATGCTTTGTCTGACAATAAATAAAATAAGGAAAGAAATTGCTTGTTTTTATTGCGTTCGGGGACAAAAGAAACAAGATGCGTTGATATAGTTTGAATATTACTTTTGTAATAATATTAATCAGCTCATTTATAAATTAACTTGAATTATTTGGATTATGAATTAACGATCAACCTCAGTTCTCCGAAAAATAAGAACCGATCAAAGCGAGGAACAAAATTTAGAGAGAAAAATGTTTAGGGTTGCAAAGGACAAAAAAGGCACAACCAACAAAATTATTACTCCAAGAAATGATGTGTACAAAATACCAAGCTATAGACCATCAGAAAAATATAAAGCAGATAAACAAATTAGCATTACCTCTATTAATATTCAGCAAAAACCTTACAAATATTTGAAACTCAGCGAGGAAGATGTGAAGGAATATTGCCAAACTAATAACTTGGATGGATGCACATGCATGAATCATCCGCATAAAAAGGGATTATTTGAGGAAAAGTAACACAAAGAATACCACTATTGTCCAGAGTGTGCTATAAGAATGGTTAAAATGAATATTAAGTTGGTCAATATTACTCCTTAAAGTCTAGTACTAAAAAGTTTTCTCCATGAGCAATTAGAGAAGATTTCCAAGGAGGAAAAAATTGTGAAGGATATTCTTGATGATTACTATCATTCTATGAGGCAAATGTTTCATAACTTTTATGATGAATCCCACGAAGCACGACATAACAATTCAAATATCGTATCATTCGCGGACTATCAAACAAAAGATGACAATATCAAGAAAATAACTGAATGCTTAGGAAAAGTCGATGAGATAAAAATAAAATTTGCCACAGAGGACAATAAGGACAGCAAATAAAATTTCAATGGCGAAAATGTAAAGTAGAAGGAGGCAATGGAGAGGCCAATAAATAAAAATTTCAAAGATAGGTCAATGGACATGGGAACAGAAACAAATAGATCAATTGATCACATGACTACTCAGAGAAGCTCGAGTTTTATTGGGAGACCTCGCTAAAGTTCATCCTACTACAAAAAAGATAAAATTAATTTGAAAAAAGGGGCGTATATGCGATGAAGGGAAAGGAGATAGTAAATGCTTAATAAGAATTATTTATTAATCATATTCATATTGAAGACATTTTATCAGAAAGAACAAGCAATCATTCATAATACTCTTTAAAGATAATAATTATTGCATATAGGGTTTATTTATGATTTGGTGAAATGTTTTGAGGAGCAGGCAGAAATTATTTATGCTTAATCATTAAAGTACAAGGAAATCTTTGACCGTAATAATCAGGAAAAATCATTTATCTTTAATGATTTAATATATTTTAACAATAAAATATGATTACTTTGATTTTAATTTAATCATTTTTAATTAAGTATCATATGTGGGGAACTAAGTTTCTCAGGAATGTCCCAAAAATCTGTATTAATCACGTTCTACGACCTCAAATACAGCAGTTGTCGATAATAAAGCCAGTTTTTAGGTAACATAGAATTTATAATAGTGATTGCATTCAAATGAATCTTAGGCAGTATAGTCTCATCAGCAATATCACCTTACATAACATCCTAGAGATGCTTGAAAAAATGACAACCGAAGAAAATGTTCAATAAATGGGCGAGTTAATATAATTGGGAATAATGAATCAAAGTACAACTTGCCGTTCATCATTCTCTCTAGAATGATTTTATAAATAAAGTTAGACTTTAATATAGGCACAATATTAATAGACGTCCATGCGAGTGAAAATTGTCTTATGTCTCAGCTATCATGATTAATTTCACTAATGGCATGAAATATTCATGTTTTGCATAGCTATTGTATTGATATATCATTCATAAAATTAACTGAGCGAAGTGATGATGGATAAATTGATCAGCATATTTAGCCTACGACATAAGGACATATGATATGATTGTCTTAAGTTTATTTCTCAATATGATTTCAA
>Ga0302186_10004098_pt1 | contig 10298 bp, 10 predicted proteins | sample II_Bog_E1_2_FD_198782 | JGI IMG/M metagenome (GOLD analysis project Ga0302186, IMG submission 198782) | Peat permafrost microbial communities from Stordalen Mire near Abisko, Sweden - II_Bog_E1_1 | ecosystem: Environmental > Terrestrial > Soil > Wetlands > Peat | place: Sweden: Abisko...
TTTTGAGTTAAAAAAAGCAAAAAAAATTAAAATTAATTTTTTTGTTTTTTTAAAAAAAATTAACGAAATGCAAGTTTATTTAAATATTTTATTTATTTTTATAATATTTGCCTAAAATAAAAAAAAATCAAGCCAAAATATCATTTTTTCCAAAAATGACGGATATTTCCAGCACTACTCAAAACCAAATATTTGTCTGCGAACATTGTCCACGTTCTTTCAAAAAACGCAACAAGCTCGCCCGTCACGTCAAAGAAACCCATTTGAACTTAAAAGAATTCACCTGCACTCTTTGCAGCAAAAGTTTCAAAAGAAACTCGCATCTGAAAAGACATATGGTAACCCACAGCACAGAGCCTAAACCTTTCAAATGTCTTTATAATGATTGTTTATTGCGTTTTTCTGATAAATATCATTTGGAAAGACATATAAAAGTGAAACATAAAAATATAAAGTTTGAATGCAAGGATTGTGGGTTGTCCTTTGAAAAAAAACTGTTTTTGTTTAAACATAATTTTCAAAGCCACAAACAGGAAAAGCCTTTCAAATGCTTCCATAATCACTGCACAAAGTCTTTCTATACCAAGGGAAGCCTGGCCAAACACCTCAAACATCATGAATTTCCATTCAAAAAACGTAAAATGTCAAATAATAACCACCCAAATGATAAAAATAACGACAAAAGCCAATGTCTTGATAATCAAAATAACGAAATCAACCAAGAAAATGCTAAGAAAAAGGACTCTAGTGAGGATCATATGTATGAAAATTTGAAGGAAATTAATTTCATTTTTGAGAAGATTCTTGATTATCATGATGACAACATGCCAATTCCAGAAAAGAATAAAGAGGCTGAAATAAAAGCAGAAGACTTTCCTGAAAAGATTTATATGGATTTCGAAGAAAACCTGCCAATTTTAAAAGAAGAAGAAAAGGATTTAGGGTTAGAAAATGATGAACTTTTTAAAGAACAGAACACATTGACACTTAACCAAAAAAAAAATTTGAAAAAGGCAGAAAATGAGAAAATTAAGGATACTTTTCATGAGAATTTTTTCCATGAGAACTTTCATGGTTATAATGGAACCACCAACAATTTCCAAGAATCAAAAAAAGAAAATGATGAAGATAAAGAAAAAATAAAAAAAGAAAATTGCGAAATAAAAAATTTCATTGATGGAAAGAAAAAACAAGTAGGTCATCAACCTCAGAATAATTATGTTTTCGCGTGCATGGAACCGAATTGTTGCAAAACATATTCAACCGTAAAATTTCTTTTTTCTTTTGAACATTTAAATTTTAAAGATGCATAATTTGAAAACTCATATCAGAACGGCGCATATCAAAAGAAGAGATTTCGTTTGTCAAATTGAAGATTGTAACAAAGCCTTTCTTCATAAAAAGTCGCTGAAAGAACATTTAATGAAATATCATGGATTGAATACAGTTTCTTAAAGAGAACTATGAAAAAAAATCATTTCTTTCTATTTATTGTAGTTTTAAAAATTTCTTATTTAAGAAATTTGTTTCGCTTTTTTTTTTAATTCTTCTTAAAACAAAAACACAAAAAAAAAAATTTAGGTTTAAAGTGTGTATTTTTCTATTTATAGCTAAATTGTTTTTCCCTTAAAAGGTAAAAAATTTATATTTTTATGTGTTTTTTATTTTCGAAAAATTTGGTAGTAAAAACAATAAAAAACAGTTCAAAAACAGTTCAAAAACGGAAAACCTTCTTTTTAAGTTTGGAAAATTTTCATTTACTTTGAAATTAATTCAAAAAAAAAACTAAATACAATAAAGTTTCAATACACCTTCATACAACATGAACTTCAAAATTTTATTGTTGGCCTTAATGGTTATCCTTATGATTGGACAAACTTTATCATGCTGCTGCTGTCAAAAAAACTCAGAGAGCTATCCAACATCCACCGGCGCCTGCAAAGCAACTTGTAGCTATCATTCTGATTTGAAAGCTCCTTGTGATTCATCATGCAAAAAATCTGTTATGTTAGAAAAAAACAGAAGAAGCATTAAAAAAGCCTTATAAAATGCGTTCTTTTAATTATATTATTCATACATCAGAAAAAAATGATCTATTTGATTTTTTATTGAAGGAAAATAAAAAAAAAAAGAATTTGAAATTGCAAAGAAATATTTCGTTCTTATTTTTTGAATATTTATTTATTGAATTTTGCCAAATTTTTAATCCTTATGAAATTTATTGCCAAAAAATTGAAAAACTAAAAAAATGAAATTTGGTTTAAATAAGTTACGACAACAAATTTTTCTGTTTAATTATGTTTGAGTCCTTAAAAACCAACTATGAGGCTGTTTGGAAACTCTTCATTCGTCCTCCACGTTCCATCTACAACGAATTCGATTTAGGTATTTCTTTCTCCTTTCCTTCTTAACCCAAAATATCTCAGGACCCAATTTTTTCACCTGTTCCCAATACGACATTGAGCGATACGACTTTTTTCTGCAAAACCCTCGCAAACAAAAGTTAGCCTGCAGCTTCTACGAAATAAAGAGTCCTTATCAAAATCCAGTGCCAAGACCATGTGTTATTTATTTGCATTGCAATTCAGGTTCTAGAGTTGAAGGGTTGGGTTATGCAGAATACATTTTAAATTATGGCATGCATTATTTTTCATTTGATTTCTCAGGCAGTGGGGTTTCTGATGGGGAGTTTATAAGTTTGGGGGTGAAAGAAACTGAAGATTTAGAGACTGTGGTGAGGTATATAAGAGAAAAACTCTATATTGATCAGATTGTGCTTTGGGGGAGAAGCATGGGGGCTGTTACTGCACTCAGATATGTTGAAAATGATAGGAAAATCAATGGAATCATTGCGGATAGTCCGTTTTCTAGTTTATACAAATTAGCATTAGAACTTGGTGAAGAAAAAACTGCGATACCAGGGATTTTATTGCCTCCTATGTTGAAGATAGTGGAACAGACGATAAAAGAAAAGGCTGGGTTTGATTTTAAAGCTCTGGAGATGACAAATTTTGGGCGTAACTCTTTAGTTCCTTGCATCTTTATCACATCAAAAGAAGACAATTTTGTCAGATCTCAACATGTTGAATCTTTGTATGACAATTATGGAGGAAATAAAAAAATTCTGTATGTGGTAGGAGATCACAATAATGAAAGAGACCACAATTTTTTGAATGATATTGTGAAAAGAATTTTGGAAATGCTACTTCCGAAGAGAGAAATGCCCAAAATCAACTTAGTCGAAAGCAAAAATCATTACAAGCTAATTTTTGATCAAGAAAATACACCAGCTTTGCCTTTGACTAAAGATAGAGAAAATAGGAAAATTTTCAATTTGCAAAACATTCTTGATACAAATAAAGAAATCGCCAAAAAAAACGTCATCAGCAAAAAGAAGGAGACAGTCACAAGATTAGATACTGAGGTTCTATATGACGAAATCCCTGAAATATCCCTTCAAAATCATAATAAGACCTCTCATACTTCAGCCTTCCGATTAAAAGATAAAATGCAAACCTTTATTCATAATACTACAGTGAATAGTTATAGCAACACCGGTAGCATATATTATGGTTTAAATAACGCCACTTATGGTAATTCTAAGATGCTATCAAGTTATGAGGCCATAGGGTCGGTGAAACATGGGAATGATTCGAAAAGGGTCTTGAATGAATTTCAACAGAAATCTTTTAACAGAATTAATATAACCAATACACCTTACAAAAGAGAATATAATAAATCGTTTCATTCGAAAAACAATGAAGTCGATTGGACCAGAAATGAAAATATAGATTTTGTCAAAGATCCATTGATAAAGATCAATAATTTGTGCTATTCAAATCCTGTGGATTTAAAACAAGAGAATTACACAAAACAAGGGAATAATATTCCTTATAATCATGAGGAGAAACAAAAAAATCAAAAGAAAGAAGATGATAACCAGTCTCTGACGATGAAGAATCGGCGATTTTTGTGAATTTAATAAAATAAATAAAATTCTTTTGAATTTCGTATACTAGTTTATTTTATCTATCAGTTAAAACAAAAATGATCAAATGCTAAAAAGATATAGATAATTCATGTGAATGGTTTACATTTTTCTTTTTTTAAAATTTTTGTTTGATTAAAGTAAAATAATTCTCAAAGAAAATATTTGTTTTTTGTTATTCTTACCTAATAATTTAAAATGCTGAACACAAGTCTTAAAAGTGAATATCAATATATTACTAAATTAATTTAATGTTTTCTTGGGTTTCAATAATGTGTTTGAAAGCTGCCTCTTATGTTTTTGAGCACCAGAAAATCCAGCGTTCTCCTTGGCTTTTTTGTTTTCTTTATATAATTTGGCCATTTTGAGCTCACTTATGTTTTTTGAGTTATCAAAATCCTTATTTTCGATTAAAATTTTCTTTTCTTTAAAGGAAGTTTCTTTTTTTGTTTCATCAGTTTGTTTTTTCTTTGAAGAAAACAACTTCCTTAATCTTTCCTTGCCTTCCTCAAGTTCGACAGAAGTTTTTCGCTGTGGTTTTTTAATCAAAAATGAAAGATTTTGTTGCTCTTTTTCCGAAACATCTTCTTTGTAAATATGGCTATTTTCTTTTTTTTTGAGGAAGCTCATTAATTTGGTAGCTTTCGGTGTTTCATCTCCATTCAAAGAATTGAAGCTTTTATCGAAATTTACAATTTTTCCTTTGTTTAAATATTTTTTTTAAATTACAACCAACATTTTTTCTTAAAAATTACCAATTTTTGTAGCTTCAGGGATCTTTTTTTGATAAATGTTGGAATATTTTTCGAAAATGGTCTTCATGTACATCTGATTTTTCAATTCTTGTTTCACTGGTTCCTGAGGTTTCCTTTCATTTTCCATGGAAATTTCAATCTGCAAAATGTTCTCAATTTCTTTCGAATTAAATTCCCTCTGTGTGTTAATTGTCTTATTTGACTCTTCCTGACTGCTATCTGCATTTTCATTCGTTTTCAGGAAATCATTTTCATTTAATGATTTGCTTACAATATTATTTTCCTCTTTGACCTGCAAATTTATTCTTGATCGAGGCACCAAATGCTTCATGATTTTGGTGTTATTGTTAGAAGGATTTTCTCGATAGTTATTAATGAAATTTTTTGTTTTAGTGAGATCTTTTCCAGAGGATTGAATAATCTTTTGCTCATGTTCTATTTTCATTTGTTTCCAATTTTCTTCCAAAGCTTCCAAATCACTCATTTTTATATGATTTTGATCAATAGACATTTTTTCAAACATCTCTTGATTTTTATCACAAGATTCAGATTTTTCCTTAAAAATTATAGCGTTATTCTTTTTTTCGTAACCCTTTTTGATAAGCTCAAGGTTTGGGGAGTTATCGTTGGTACGGTTTGATTTTATGGCTCTCCTTTCATGATTAAGATCTTTTAAAAAGATGATTTTGTTCTTGTTTTTATCAGAAAATTTTCTGATATCTGTATTATTGCAATGTAATGAATTGACTTGCGGTCTTTCAAATTCCAAGTTTTTGGAATAAGAATCGGGTAAATGGACTTTATGAACAGAAACACTCGTCATATAATCTTTGTTAAAGGGGTTGAAATACAAAAATTAAATTTAAGAAGTTTTTTTCGTTAAATTATGTAATATGCTTTTTTAAAAAATTTTTTTTTTGGTATGGTTTAAATTTAAATATTTATAAATAGTGAAAGTTTGCTACCAAACAAAGTTCATCTTTTTCAGATTTTTTAGATTAAGATAAATAAATCTTCGTGATTTCTGAGATCTTGAAACTCATTTTTTTTGTGGGACAGGTAATTATTCCATTGTTTTTATCAGCCATTTCCTGAATTGCCTACAAAATAAATCAATTTATATTTATCCAAAACAAAAATTATATTAAAATTTTCATTTTGTTAGTAAATCAATAAATCATCACCTTTTGACTATAAACTTCACCATTGGGTAATAAAACTGGAGGATTATGTTCATCCATTATTTCTCCTGAAATTCTGCAAATTAGAGATGAAACCGTCTTCAAAGTTGATGGCAGTTTTTCTGCTAACTAGCCAAACATTTTAAAAAACAAAATTATGACAAATTCAAATCATATAATAAGGAACTTTTCTCATCACAGTATTACAAACTGGACATTTATCAGGTTGAATATACTTTTCATTGTAACAATAAATGGTCTTCAAAGTTGACAGTCCGAACTTTAAACAAAATTAAGAAAGTCCCATATTAATTCCAATTTTCAAAATTTAAAACGAAATAAAAGGACCTGTAAAGAAACATTAAATTGCGAATAAGTCGTCAAACTGAAAATCTTATAATTTTCCTTCTTGAACAAAGCCACCAAATCCTTCCATCTTTCATCTTGGAAATAATACTCATAGGCTGGAAATCTCTCAATATTTGGATAATATGTCAAACATCCCATTGCTTTTTGTAAATCATCTAGATTGGCTTCTGTTACATCGGATTTTGTTTTGATATAAGCAATTGCTTCTTTCTTTTGGTTTTTTTTCACAAATTCAATGAATTGTTGCAACGCGAGTTTCAACTCCAATTTGCTTTTAATCTTCACCAATTTGGATTTATTACTGCTACACCATTTCAAAGCTAAGGCACAGGAGTGGTTTTTTAGGTCTTGGATGATTTCATTGGATTCGATAATTTTTTGCACTTCCAATTCTGACAAATCCTATCAAAAATTTTAAATTTTTCAAATTTTTTAGCAAAAAACCTCAATTTTATATTCTTGCATTAATTTCTTCGCGGTTTTTACATGACCTTCCCTCATCAGATAGTCAATCAACAAACGATTCAAACGAGTTCTATGATAACAGGTTTGATCTTCTTTTGATTTGGAAATTGAGTTCAAATGCGAGATTCGTTTACGGCAACTTTCATAAAGATAGTCTTGTTCAGTGTAGTTTTCATTCATTTTGCGCTTGAGTGTCTGAAGACGACCGATGAGATTGTTGATGGTGGCTTGGGCTTGGGATTTGTTGAGGGTCTCTTCGTTTTTTAGTTTTATGATGGAATTTAAGACAGAACTCATTTCTTTCTCCACGTTTTTCTTCGATGACTTGAATTCTTTTTGTTAAAATTTAAGAGTTTTTTTTTATTGTTAAGAGAAACCTTTCACAGCACAATCATATGGCAGTTTTACTAACGGATATTCAATTGAAAGATCAGCAGGAATCATTTGTTTCTTTTTTGTTTGAAAAAAATTTGGAAGGAAAACAAAATTATTGTTTAAAACTTTATAATTATACTAGGTGACTTAACCGTTTATGTATAAATTTTTCGATTCGCTTTAAAATTTCAAATGAATTAAATCAATGCCCCCCAACCCACTTCTCATTTTATTAATATTATTAAATTTTTTTCTAATTTTCAAAACACCACTTTTCATTTTAAAAAAAGGAATTTTAAATCAATTGGTTTTTTTTTAGAACTAAGCTTATGCGTTTTTCTTCTCTTTTAATTTTTCTTTTTTTTTTTGCCAGCATCCTCACCTTCTTCCTTTTTCTTTTTTTTTTTGCCACCATCATTAGTTTCATCTTTTTTTATTTTTTTCCCGTCTTCATTTTTCTTTTTTTTTTCTTTTTTTCCTTCTTCATTTTTACCTGATTTCTCTTTTCCCTTTCCTTTCTTTTTCTTTTTCTTCCCCTCGTTTCCATGCTCATGTGCCTCATTCGCAGCAAACATGAAAGTTATTCCAATCATTCCGATTTCCAGAACCATATGTCCCAACTCAGAAAAAAACATATCTCTATCTTCAAAGTATAATGGATTGTGGATAATTACTATGGTCGAAATCAAAAATAATCCGAAAAATAAACTAATGTATGGAACACTCAACAAAATCCCCAGACTGATGACGATTTGCCCTATGCCGACCACTGTATTGATTTGGTTGGCTTGAATTTTCAGGGAATCCAAAGAAATAAAAGAACCAAGAGATTCCATGTTGTAATGTGTCGCGAGATTTTGAAAACGCTCATATCGATCAATTAATAAGTTCGAAAAAGGAGTTGGGTCTTGGATTTTTTTGACAGCAGAACCCAGAAAGATCAACACAAAAAGGAGTTTTCCTAAAAATTTGCACATTAAAAAAGATTTGTTTTATTTTTATAATACAAATTATTTGATTTGAAAAAAAATTGTATTTTAATCCTCATTTTTCGCAAAGTAAAACGATTTATGAAATTTGATTTTTTGACATCTCAAATATTTTGATCATAAAAACTTACAGGCTCCACGGTAAAATCATTGATTTTCTTTTTGGCTTGCACCATTCCCATTGCTGATCTATTTGATTCATCGGCGTATTTATGGATGGTTTCTTCAGCGATGTTTTCCAATGTTAAAAATGTCAATTTTGGCCGATTGGCATTATGTTCAAAATTAAGATGCTTTTCTTCAAGCATGTCTTCATATCCTGGATCAGTCAAACTTTTTCTCTCCTCAAATCTCTCTATGTTTTTCTTTTCATTTTTTTTTTCTTCAGAAAAAATTCCTAAAATTTCATGGGGCTGATTTTTGTTCAGATTTTTTTGAAATATTTGTTTTCTATCATAATTCTCTTTTATAAATTCTTTCTGAGTTAAACTACTTTGTGCAAATTTTGAAAGTTTTGACATTTCCACATAAGAACTGTCCGTTCTTATGGTCCTAGAATTCGAGAAACTTTTAGGTTTTACAATTTTTTGAATGGGACCTAATTTAATCATTTCTGATGGGATTCCTTTGTTTTGAATATAGTGGGTATTGTAGTAGTTGTAGAACTTTTGTTGTCTTTCATCCTTAAACTCTTTTGAGTCAGATCTTTTTAAGCAAAGTTTTGGTTTGGAAATTTCATTAAATTTCTTAAATTGTTCTGATGAGAGCACATATTGAATTTTTTGGCATTCATTGATCCGATTCATTAGATTGGCGATATCGTAATGTTTTTTCATTTGAGTTCTGGCACTTTCAATAATCTCTTTTCTAACTTTAAAAATTGATCGTCTCTTTTTATCAAAAAAACACGGAAGACAATTTTTGATATCTTCAATGAACGACCATTTGATTTTCCTTTTACTTTCTCCCATTTTATTAGAATTAGGTGATTCATCCTTATCAAACATATCAATATATTCATGATAGTCGAAAACTTCATTACTGATCCTCTGAATCAAAGCGTTACGGAGGAAGTTAAGAAGACATAAATTGAAAAGTATGCTAACAAAATTAAACATTCCACCAATATTTGAAAAAGCAGCAGAGAATCCAGCGTAGGTTCTAATATATTGTTTTTCAATTTGAGCCATTCTCAGATTTATGCTAAAAAAGTCATCAGTTGAGTTTGTTTGCCTGGATTTTGCTGAATATTTCTCCCATGCATTCACAATTCCTTTCTTGGTGTATATTGGGACCTGCAAATCAACATCCGAACTTCTTTGATTTTGAAAAAATACTGGAGCAATTCCAAAAAAAATATTTATCAAACTATTTGAATCGGTGGGAAGAAAATAATCCCCTGGAATCATTGTAAGAGGATCATTAGCATCATCGAGGTTTAATTGGGTTGTTGTATATTTCATTATAAAAACAGATTCTTCAATGAATTTGTTAGCAGCATCATATGTTAAAGTTTGATTTGGTCTGATAGTTAGTTGATAGTTCAAGAAAATTTTGGAATCCCAAGTACCTTCCAAGACCAGGTCATTATAATTTTGTAAACAATAAAAAAAACTTAAAGAATCAGAAAGAATATTTTTGAAATTATCTGAGATATTTTGACTCTCATTATAGCAATTGACTAATGTTATATTCTTATAAGAAGTAGTTTTGTTTAGAGCTTCCAATCGAGGCTCATACATCTCAGGATTGAAGTACTCGTTGCTTGTGGCATTCTGCATTGAAAAAGCAATAAAAAATCCTTCATCACCAAAATTTAAAGGGTCGGTATCAACTGTGTATGTTTCATAAAAATTAATTTTGGGATTATCTAATCCAACGACATCAAGTATTTGGATGATTGAATAGACCACAGCCAATACAGCAAAAACAAGCGTAATTGTTTTTGTCAAATAGGTGCTATAATAAAACTCATCTTTGAAAGTCAGAATATCCGATGGCTTCACAGCAAACATATCGAAGATTTCCAAGAGACGTCTGAATATTTTAGGAGACATTTTCTTAAATTAGGTGATTTTAGAAAATTTTCGTTTTTATCTACCTAATTATATATTTTAATTTAAAAGAAAAGAGCCCAAAATTAATATTCCTTATTTGGAAATAAATTTTTTTTATT
>Ga0302186_10004099_pt1 | contig 10297 bp, 3 predicted proteins | sample II_Bog_E1_2_FD_198782 | JGI IMG/M metagenome (GOLD analysis project Ga0302186, IMG submission 198782) | Peat permafrost microbial communities from Stordalen Mire near Abisko, Sweden - II_Bog_E1_1 | ecosystem: Environmental > Terrestrial > Soil > Wetlands > Peat | place: Sweden: Abisko, Stordalen...
AAAAAGCCGCTTCAACTTTAATCGTTCTTGCAGCTCCTTCCCTCCTAAATGTCCATTTCAAAGACATAATCGAATTCCAGAAAGATTTGGTTAAAAAAGTTATAACTAAAACTTCAGACCAAATTCTCATCTTCGCTGATGAGTTGACATACGAGAAATGTGCCAAGGATTTTCCCGCTCAAATAATGAGGAAATTTTTTTTCACGAACATTTGGATCCGTGATTTTTCATCTCCAGTTGAGGATCTTCATTTCAAATATTCCACATCCTATGAAAATGATATTTTTGCTCCTTTCAGTTGGTTGAGTTTCGCTAATAAAGCAAAATTATCTTTTCAAAGGGTTGATTATATACTTGATGGGGGTAATGTTGTGCATAATGGGAAAGACAAATTGATAGTAACTAGACGATTTTTAGAAGACAATAAGATACATTCAGTGGAAGAAGGGATTAAAATTTTGAAATCGCTCTTTAAAACTTTTCTTCATTTTGCTATCATCCCCTATGATGAATCGGTCTTGGGACATGCAGATTCCATGGTTTCCTTTATAGAAGAAGATGTTTTGCTTATGACCAAACTTGATGATAATAAACTTTTGAGAAAAGTGAAAAAAGTTTTGAATAAAAGCTTTGAAGGAATCAAAATTATTGAGATCGAAACTACATATTCAGGTTTAAAATACAAAGGTTTATATTCGGCTGAAGGATGTTATGTGAACATTCTAACAACTGATGAGGCGCTTTATGTTCCTATCTTCGAAATGAAACTAGATCAAACTGTTTTGAAAGTGATTCAAGAGAACACAAAGAAGAAAGTTGTGCCAATTAATTGTAAGAAGGTTTCCAGCTTAGGCGGGACTGTGAGATGTTTGACTTGGGAAGTGAAAGGCAAGAATGCAGAGAATATTTTGAATTGGAAAGAGAATGATGAGTGGCAAGATGATCAATTTCATTAAATTATAAAATAATTTTTGTTTTGATATTTATTACAAATGAAAAAAAAAAATTGTTATTTAGAAACTCGAAAAAAATAAAACTTGTTCTTGAATTAACAAAAACCAAAAATAATGTCAAAGGACACCAGTCAAAAAGCTCGAGACGATTTCATCAACGATGTTGAAAATATATCCAAGAAGTTCTCAGCTTTCTGATTAAAATCTAACTTTTTCCTTAGAGAAAGGTTCGGACTATTCACCCAACCGCCTCCATTATCTATTAACGACAACTCATTAGCGAGAAGACCTCAATGTAATTTTTATTTTCAAATAAACTTCAAATAAAAACAATTTCTTTCAAAAGCTGCTCAAAATTTCAGAAACTTTAGCGCCATACCCCCTAAAAAAGGAAGCTATAATGACGCTCTATTCCAAAACCCTGGCTTCATTTCTATTAGTAAAACTGATAGAATTTTCTAAAACGCTGAACCATTCATTATATTAGATGATTATTATAAGGATCCGTTTAAGGCTCAACAGCTATATCAGAAAGAGAAATATGACAAAATCCCACATGGACAGCCTTTTAAAACGACTCATAATGCGAAAACAGTGTAAAATAATATTATAAAAAAAAAATTAGATTTTTCGCTCAGAATAGAGCCTCCCTATGAATATCTCTCAGGCACAGCCCCGAAGGAAATTGATTTGAAGGATGAAAATGGGAATGTTAAAACTGGCCCTAAGAATTTTTATACAAACGCAATGAAATCTGGCTATGGTAACACAACCACAGGTCATTTGTTCAGCAACTATCAATACAAGGTGGATCCATATGAAAACAAAGAATTTCGAAATTTGGTAAGATTATAATTGAAACATTGAAACAATTGTTTTAGGATGATTTAATCAACCATAGGAAAAAACTCCTGAGAGATGTCAAACCATTTTGTAGCAGCAGCCATTGCAAAAAGGCTTTTACATCTGATTCAGAAGTCTTCGGAGATCAAAATTATCATGTATGATTATAGACTTGCCAATACTAAAATTTATTTTTTCCTTAGAGAAAAAGCAAAACACCCAAATTTTATGGTATGTTACATGCTTATCCTTTTAGACCAAACAACCCATCCAAAAAAGTTTTATATTAAATATATCAAATACCCTTTAAAAAAAATATGGTAGGGGTATAATAAAACAATCGGCAGGTTTCCTATCTATTATGAACAGCCTCCAGTTCAAAGAGATACCAAAACAGACATTGAAAATAAAGAGAAACAGCCTGTTTGGAAGTAAATTAAAAAAAAAAAAAAGTTTTTTTTAATAAAATTAACAAAGACCAAATTATAATGGAACTCTCAGCAAACCATGTCCTGAAATTTTGAAAAGAATATGCAGTGCCAGAGCGAAAATTCTCTGAATGTTAACAATATAAAAAATTTATAAAATTACAAACTTAAATATGGAATTTTTCTAAATCTTAATGAAAAGGTCGAGTTTTATTTAAATCATATTTTTCTTCGTTTGACTCTTCTGTTTTTTCAGGGGTATCCTTTTTTTCCAGCAGGTTCTTCGCATTGTTGTTCAACTCATTTAGCTTTTTTAAAGCTTCTTCAAGTTTCCCTTTCAAAATTTTTTCTTCGATTTTTTCAATATTTGTTGTATTATTGGTTGGTCTCTTATCAGAAATTTCCTCAGTAGCATTTTTTTGTGTCATTTCACTAAATTCAACTATTTGTTCTTTAAATTGAGGAGGATCTTCTCTTTTTTGGTTGAATTTCTCTTCTTCTTTGCTTTGAAGATTTTCGCCCTGGTTTATGTTCATTCGAGGGTCCATTTTTTCTTTAAATCTAGGGGAAGATTGCTGCGACTGTTGATTGGTAAGCTGTTAAAATTACTTAGATAAATTTAAATATTCTTTAAAAACTGCCACTAACCGTATATGGTCCTAAATAAGGTGAGCCAATGAGGTTCGGTAGCTAAAGAAACGAAATTTTAAAGAGATTTTACAATAACAATGAACCATGAATTGGGAGCCTGAGATGGGCATAGTGGGGGGGTATGGGTAATAACGATTTTTGGTGACTTTTTCTATTATCATGCCAAGATCATCCATCCCAAATTTTCTATCAACCTATTAAAATTTTTGAATTTTTTGGAGTCAAATCAAGAAGAAAAAATGGTGAACATCTTCTTGGTCTCTCAAATTTTCAATAAAATCGTTTTCGTAATCAGCCGGCTCTACTTCGACAATTAGTTTCTTTTGGTCTCCGCTTCCTCCTTCTGAACCGAGAAAAGTCGTCGTTTCTTCTGATTCTGCAACCTGATCTTTGAGGGAAAAAACGAACGACTAAAACAGAATGTTGTTAAAGAAAGAAGAAAAAATCAGTACGAGAAAACAAATGAAAATTAGAAATGAATAAAAGAAAGGTTTATGCTTCATTTATAAAATTTTTTATAATTTGTTGCTTTCGAAAAAAATTAAAAGAGTATTTTTTTAGAAAGAAATTTTTTTTTTTCTTCTTAATATTGCCAATTGTCTTTTTAAGATGCTTGCTGGTTTTTAACAATTTTTTAAAATTTTTTTCGTAACAAAAAAAAAAAAAAATTATTAAAGTAAAAATTTAAAACACAAAGTTTGCTCATAAGATTTAACATTATTTGTTCGATTTGAATTTGTAAATATAACACTTTTTTTTTGTTAAACATTTTAAGAAAAAATGAACATTCTTTTCATTTTAATATGTTTTTCCCATTTTTTTATCATCCTCCGATCCCAATGTCTTCTATTTGACATTTATGACAAATGCATACGTTGTTTGCCACAATATTATGACACGTATTATCTTGATTATTTAACTGTGAGCCCATCAAATAATCCGATTCCACACCAGTGCGTTCTAAAACAAAATATCTCTTTAAACAGGCAAATTTTCATTAATTCTGATTTACCAACACCCCCTCAATACAATTCTTCTAAATTTGACCAAACTTATGGAAATTTGACGGAGGGACTCATTGAAGAAAGCAAATTAGCTGTTTTGTACATTTCCAGTAATATCACATTTGTTTTACAATCTGGAACCCATTATGTTTTGAAAAATTATTCTTTTGTCTCGGGTCCAGAAATTTTTCGAAATTCGATGGTTGATATCATGATTACTTCCTTTGATGAATCAATACCGACGAACATCATTTTCAAAACAAGTGAGTTTTTTTTCTTCATTTCCAAAAGCTTTTTTTTGAACAATATTGATTTAGTGAGCGACTTTATTTTTCTGGATAATTTCTCTAATGACATTTCTGCATGTTACAATCAAATCCAAAGCGTTTGTTGTGCAATTTCTGACTATGATGATCTCTTTAATAACGATAATGCCTCTAATGATTCGAATTGTTCATTAAGGAATAGAATCATTGTAATTGATGACCAGAGCAATAATTATGGTCTTTTAAATGTTGAGTTTCTTCCAAACAACACAGTCTCAATAATCCCTCAAATTACAATTTATAATTGTTCAGTTGATAATTTTTTCCCGATTTGGGAGGTTGGATTTGTCTCTTTTCTTTCATTTACGTCAGTTTTTGGAGAAATTAACTTAATTTACTCAAAATTCATGAACTTTTTTTTCCCCATCGGATGGCTTAGTTATCAAAATGAAAATGTCGACCCTAATCAATTTGGAGATTTTGAACAAGGGTCAATTATTGTTATAAATGAAAGCATTTTTCAGAGTTATAATATTTACAACATTTCAGTGGTGTCTCTTTATCCATATTCTTTCATTAATCTTGAAAATTTTAAAGGAAACCTGATGATTTTAAATTCCCAATTTGAAAATTTTAACTATGGAGACTATTTTTTGGATTTTTCAAATGACAATGATTTTTTAGATAATTTGACACTGCAAAATGTTACAATGACTGCTTTTTCTGAGATCAATTTACTTAATTTGGGAAATTTATACAATGTGTCGATTTATAATTTGGAGCTAAATAACATAAATATCACACAAAATGGAAATTATTTGTTTGATGTTGAAAATATAGAATTTTTTGAAATGAATCAGACAACTTTCGAAGGATTCAATTGTGTCAATGATTATTTGATGAATTTTTTCCAGACAGAAATGATAACTTTTGAGAATATTTTCATGATAACCCTCGATTTATTAAACAATCTATTTTATCTGGAACAAGGCAATTTTATATTAACCAACTGTTCATTTATTTCTTCTTCCTTTGGCCAATATATTTTTTATGCGATAAATTCCACGGAACTTGTTGTAAATTGCACGAATTTTTTGCAAATCACAGGAACAAACACTATGTTTCATATAGATTCGACGGTCAGCTTCTCTCTTTGCAATACAGATTTCAATGAGATATCTTTTCAATCGATTTACGAGCTTCTAAATCTGATCTTCAATTTCAACATCAAAGTAAATTTCCTCAATAATTCATTGGGTTATTTGTGGCAACAGGACCCTCAATGCAACAACATAATATTAGAGTCCTCCAACATTACCAATAACATATTTACTACAGGCATATTTTTCAATTATCAATTTGCCCAAAGCAATTTTATTCAAAAATCAACCCAAATCATTGATAATCAAATAATAGAACCTGGAAGGGAATTGTTTATATTTTTTTATGGAATCATCATTTTTGCAAATTCCCAAATCATCAACAATATCTTCATAGATAACGATTATTGTTGTATCGCAGATTTTGAATCAGATGCCCAAGTTTTGATTTCCGGATGTTATTTTGAAGGTAATGGTCTGCAAGAGCTTGGAGATAATGAATATTGTGTGCTAAGTGTGTTTTTAATGGACTCGCTTGTGATAAAATCATCTTTTTTTGTCATTTCGGAGACAAATGAGGTGATGGATGGGTTCATCTGTGGCTTTCCCTTTGGTAACTATTTGCAACTATCACAAAGTTACTTCATAATTTTAGACCCTTTGCCTTATTATTTATATAAAGGATTTATAATTGAGGAAGCTAATAATATTATTATGGATGGCAATACATTTGTTAATTTAGCTACTAGTTCTGCTTTTTTTTATACTATTCATGGTGGTCTTTTTATCTATGCCTCTTCCAATTATTTATATGTCCAAAACAACTACACATGTTTTTTTCAAAGTAATGTTTTTATAAATTGTTCAGGGATCATGGGTGGAGGCATTATGATACTTAGTGTAAAGGCAAGCTACTTCCATAATTGTAGTTTTTTTAATTCGAGTGCTGAAGATTTTGGAGGTCATCTTACAATCATTGCGGGCGAAACCTTCGTCCTTGAAAACTCATCGTTTTTTATTTCAACGGGAAATCTTGGCACAGGCATTTATTTATGGAATATCTTATTTTGTAATCTGACAAATAACAATTTGATGAATGGATATTCTTTAAATAAGGGCTCCTTGTTTCTAAGACAAATCAACACAGTAAATATAATCGGTTTTTATTCCAATGATACCTTTTCTGAATCAGATGCTGGCCTAGTTTATGTGTTTAATTGTATGTTAATTCGCATAAGAGAGGCAGTTTTTATGAATTGTCAATCTGGAGAATTTGGAGGGTGTTTCTTTCTTCAAGGCAGCACAACTATTTTTCTGGAGAATCTTACTTTTATTTCATGTCTATCTAATGACGGAGGAGGCATTTATGGTGATACTCTTCAACAATTAATTATATCAAACTGCTCATTTTTTAATTCGACTTCAATTTATGATGGTGCAGGAGTTTATTTAAATGATGTTAATTTGATCTATATTTTTAACATATTGATTCAAAGCTCAATGAGTATAAATTCGAATGGAATCATTTATGTTGTAGGAGATAATGAAAATTCTTTACTAATTATGAACAAAATCGTGTGCAATAATAATTCCGCTATTCAAGGCTCCTGCTTATATTTGATAAATTCATGCACATTTGTAATATTTGATTTGAAGATTAATGAATGTATGAATAATAGTTTATATTCAGATAGCTTTTTTTTGATTTCTGCTTATATAATCAACATTTCGCTAATTAATTGTAATTCCCTTGAGGAAAATATGGTCTATTTCAATGAAATATCAACCGTAATAGAAAATTTCCATATACAAAACTGCTTTGGAACAAAGTCTCTAATTAGCATTGAAAATGTGCAATTATATGGAAAAAATTGGGTTTCAGCTAATCTTTCTGGATATTATATAATTGAGTCGATTTCTAGCATGATTTCATTGAAAAATCTAACTTTTTTCAATTATGGTGACAATCAAAATGAAATTTCTTTAATTTCGCTGCAAGAATCAAATTTTTCATTGAATTTTAGCATGTCGATTTTTTGTTTTAGCCAATATGATCAAAACATCTATTCTGAAAACGGAGAGGTGTCAATATCCAATTCATTCTTCGCAAATTATCTAGGCACTGTTATTTACAATGATCAAAGTAACTTTTTCATTTCGAATACAGTTTTCTTCAATAATACTAACTACTCTTCTACACAAAATGAAATGAATTTTGTAAATGATGGACTCACTTTAAATGAAATTATGTTAAAAAATATCAAAATAATTATTTTTCAAGGTATAAGCAGCTCTTTTCAAGGTTTATTTGAAATAGTTATTTCAGATAGCACTCTTCAAGGTTATAATAACATGACCCCATATAATTTTGATAAAAATGGACTTATTATATATAATGTTTTCTCAATTATAATAATAAATTCCATTTTTAAATATTTCCATGGCTCAGCAATTCAAATATCAAATGATTATAGCAAATCGACCCAAATTTTCCTAATGAGCTCGTTTTTTGGATTTAACAAGGCAAATGAAATGTCATGTTTATATTTTTTCGGATTGTTGCAAATAAGCATTCAAAACTCCACGTTTTCAAATAATGACGCTACTTTCATAAATCCCGATCAAAGCTTTCAACAATCTATAAAAGGAATTGGAAACGTTCAAATCTTAGCAACGAATAATTCATTTCTCAAATTAAAAAACAACACATTTTATCAAAATTTCGCTGACATAGCGCCCAACATTTTCTCATTAATTTCAATTTCAAATGATGAAAATAACGTTTATGAGAAATGTAATGACTCTTTAAATTTCAGCAAAGAAAATCTGATGTTACCATTAAAATTAATTTGCCTCAATTCTACAAATATCACAATTGCAAGCGGTCAAGCCATCCAATTATCCTTACAAACTGTGGATCTATTAAATCAAACAGCAAATTTCGACAATTTAACACTTTTAACAATAAATCAAAATCTTGAAAAAACATCTACTTCAACTGCTGTTAAAATCATCAACAGCAGGTCACAAACAAATCAGGGGGTCACATTTTTTTCAGATTTAATTATTTATGCTGATCCTCAATCCTCATTCACAATAACAGTTGATGGCCTTTTCATGGCTTTTCAGGATATATCAATTGATCTCAATTATGATATAGAAATCTATTCCCGAGCATGCATTATTGGTGAAATTATTAAATCAGACTCAAGTTGTTATGCCTGTCCTCCGGGAATGTATTCATTGAAAGACCCAATGGCCATTGAAAATAAATATATGTTATGTTCTTTATGTCCTATCAATGCCATTTGTTTTGGAATGGATATTATTTATCCTTTAACAGGTTATTATAGATTAACAAATAATTCAATTGAAATGGTTTCATGCATTATTGACGGATCTTGCCTCGGATATTTAGAGAATTCAACAAATATAAACGGTGATTGTTTAATTGGAAATTACGGGGTGTTGTGTTTTTATTGTGAGAAGGATTTTGGGAGAAATGATGAACAGAGCGCTTGCTCGAATTGTTCACCAAACTTGCTTTTATTATATGTTCGGCTAATTTTTTATTCATTGGCAATTTTACTTTACATTTTATGGAACAACAGAATTCTAGAGAAACACGTGCCAAAAGGAGAAGAAGAAATGATGAATTTTGGCCAATTGTTCAAAATTCTCGTAAATCATAATCAACAGGCTGGAATCATCATCTTCTCATTTGGAAAGGCATTTTTAGATATCGTTTCAGATCTCATCAATGTGTATTCTTTCGTAACATTTCATAATTCGGCCATAATATCTAATGATTGTGTCATGGAAATGATCATCAATATAAATTCAGAATATATACTTTATTATAAAACTTTGCTAAACACGCTTTTGCCTTTGATTTTTTCTATGATAACCTTTTTAATTTGGAAGATTTTTATGACCCTCCGTTACATCTTGCAAAATACCATGAAAAATTCACAAACATATTTAGAGAGCAAATTTTCACAAAAATTGAGGATTTTTTTAGTCATTTCAACTTACATTTTTTATCCCTTGATTGTGAAGTCATGTGTGGCATTATTTGATTGCCAAAAATTGGAATCCACAGATGAGAAAACTTATCTGACAACTTCACCAGAATTAGAATGTTGGAGTGCCACTCATTTTACATATATTTTAATTTCCAGCCTACCGGGTTTAATTTTATTTGGGGTCTTGTTTCCGCTTTATTTTGCCTATGTTCTATTAAAACCTCAGACGGTTTTAATAATTTCTCAAAAAGATGGCAAATTTAAAGCAAGAAAATCTCAAATTGATGTGAAAGAAATTCCCAAATTGATAAAATTAAACTCCATGAAAGAAAAAGATGAAAATTATGTCGTTGCTAATAAAATGTTAGTCTTTTTTTATAAAGATTACAAAACGAGTTATAAATATTGGGAATGTGTGATCTTTTTTAGGAAATTTTCCTTGAGCTTTATCAGCAGTTTGAGTCAAACTATAGGGCCTGAATATGCGCCTTTGCTTTTGTTAATCATCCTTTTTTTGAATTTGTGGGCAACTTTGAATATGATGCCTTTCAAATTGTATGTTGCAAATGTGTTAGAAACAATTTCATTGAGTTTGCTAATTTTGTTAGTTTTTTTAAATACTTTTAGAGCAGATATTGCAAACTCTTTCATTGTCGAAATATTAATTATTATTCTTAATTGGGTTTTTATTTTAATTTCTTTGGGTTGGCTTATGTTGAAGAAGGGAAAGATTATGTTAGAGAAACGAAAAGGAAATAGAATTGGAAAACCAGATCATTTCAAAGATATGGATAAAAACTTTCGAATGAATTTTTTTGGATCAAAAAGAAATAGTCTAAATTCTTCATTAACATCCAAAAAAAATTAAATTTAATATTATAAAAGAAATTTAATATAAAAACAGATTTTCCAGAAATTGACTTATTTAAAAAACCACAGTATTTTCAAAATATATTTAAAAATATGTATTTACCATAATCCAATGAATCAACCAAATTTCATTTTCATCATATTACAACGAATAAAA
>Ga0302186_10004107_pt1 | contig 10290 bp, 9 predicted proteins | sample II_Bog_E1_2_FD_198782 | JGI IMG/M metagenome (GOLD analysis project Ga0302186, IMG submission 198782) | Peat permafrost microbial communities from Stordalen Mire near Abisko, Sweden - II_Bog_E1_1 | ecosystem: Environmental > Terrestrial > Soil > Wetlands > Peat | place: Sweden: Abisko, Stordalen...
TATAAAATCATTCAATATTTTTTAAATATTTTTGAAAAATTTAAAAAATTATAGTAAATTTAAACAGGATTTTTAATATATCCGTTACCGTAATAGAATTCATACTTCATTTTATGATAATTTTTGCCACAAACAAAACTATATCATCACCTTATATATTAAATAAAAAATTTGAATATATTTTTGTTTTTTTTTCATTTATTTAAAAAAAAAGATATTAATAATATAAAAAAAAAAATTAGTATTTATTTTCCATTCCAAAAATGCGTCAAAAGCTCCTTTTCGCCTTGATTTTCAACTTCCTTTTCTTCTCATTCACTTTTTCATTGCCAACTAAACAAATCATCGACCTTTCTAATTACAATTACCCTAAACCCGTTTCCTCTCCTTTCGTTGAGCGGATTGCTATCCTTGCCACCAATGACATCCACGGTCATATCCTCCCGTCAATCCAATTTTTCCCCTATAACAACAAAACCTATCGAACAGGAGGCTTAACCATAATGTCGACTTATATAGATGCCCTTAAGGAAGAATGGGGGGATAATTTATTATGGTTAGATGCAGGTGATGAGTTCCAAGGTATAAAAATTTATTATTTAACACTTCCATAATATTCTAATAAAGGAACCATCGAAAGTAATGATTATTTCGGAGAATCAGTCGTCAAGTTCTTTAACTATAAAAACCTCTCTGGAAAAACAGGTGCGGCCATAGGCAATCATGACTTTGATTTTGGCTTCCAAAACATGAGCAATCAATTTTTGAAAGCAGATTTCCCCCATCTCGCAGCTAACATCTTCAACCGTTCTGAAGATAAAGTTTGGAATTACAGCAACACCTTCCCTCATAAAATATTTCGAGTGGGACGACTTAAGGTCGGAGTGATTGGACTCACAACAATGAGCACCCCTCATACCACAGCCACTGATGTCAGTGAGTTGGATTTCAAGGATCATGTCAATGTGACGATTGAAAACAGCAAAACTTTGAAACAACAAGGAGTGGATATAGTTTTATTAGTGGCTCATGTGGGTGTTGTTTGTAAAACAGGTAACTTATCTGACAATCATCATTTAAAAATCAGAAGCAAAGCCACCAAAATAGAGACAAGTTGCTCAGAAAATGATGAGCTCTACTCCTTTCTCAATCAATTGCCCCCAGGCACCTTAGATGGTGTGATCGGTGGACATAAACACACAATAGTTCATCATTGGCTTAATGATATTCCAGTTGTTGTTGGAGAATGCAACGCCAGGCATTTCAATGTGTTATATATGACATATGATCTCATTAATAAAAAATTGATCTCAGATTATACTAAAATAGAGGGACCGGTGCCGGTTTGTGAAACGGTCTTCCATAGTGAAAGGACTTGTTACTCGAATCATACGTTAGGAATTTTGGATGAAAACATACAATTTTTAAATTTCACATTCCATGGCAAAATAATGCAGGAGGATTTGGGTGTTAAGGACTATTTACATCCTTATTTGAAGAAGGCAGAAATGCAAAAATCTGATATTTTGGGGTATATAGCAAATCCCATGCTGAATAGTAATGATGAAGAATCAGAAATGGGGAATTTCGTAGCTGATGCGATCAGAAATCATTGTCATTCGGATGTTGTGGTGTTGAATAGGGGGATGATGAGAATCACTTGGCAACAAGGGGTGTTCAGCTTATATGATCTTTACGAAACATTTCCTTTTGAAGATGAAATCGTTTCATTCGAAGTGACCGGATCTGAGTTGATTTCGATGATCCATACGTTACAAGAAGGTTATTTAGGCTTTTATATCACCAGTGGATTGAAACAACATGTTTGTTCCAGTCCTCATTCATTAATAAATGTGACATTAGAACATGGAGTCGAAATAGAAAGGGATAAAATTTACACAGTAGGGACTATCAAATTTATGATAATGGGGGGAGATGATTTTGCTAATGTATTGGAGTATTATGTCCCGAGAAATTATTTTTATTATGATAATGTCAGAGAGGTGATTAGGGATTACATTGAAGAGATTAAGGTGCTGAATGCAAATGATAACAGACTAATTGACCAAAATAATAGGAGGTTGATTGTGCATGATTGCAAAAAATTGGAAATTCCAACTAAATATTCGGAATTTCTTGAATAAAGTTAAGAAAACATATAGTTTTTAATCCCCCCCCCCACAAATAAAATATATATTTATTATATATACACAAAAAATTCTGATTTTTCTTTAAATTTTTTTTAAGATTCTCAACGAAATCTTCAAAATTTTTTGAATAAAGTTAAGAAAAAATATAGTTTTTCAATTCCCCCACAAATTTTAAAAATATAAAATATAAACACAAAAAATTTCTGATTTTTCTTTAAATTTTTTGAAAATTAAATAAAATTCACGTTTATTATTTATCCTTTTCACCTCCACTGTTATTTTTTCAGCAGTGTATTCCCCAAAATTTCCTCCAAATCAATATCTTCTTTTTTCTTCCCAGTTTCAAACGGGTTTTTGAACCCCAAATTCAAATTTGCTGATTTATTATAATTCTTCCCAGCAACGTTCAAAAGTTCCTTATTTATGATCAGATTTTGATTCGGTTTTTGAATTTTCATAGATAGGCTTTCTTTTTTTCCTTCGCTGCTATGAATTTTCGTTAAAATTGGAAATTCTTCTGAAATTTTTTTATGTGGCTGATTGAGGTTCGTGAAATCAGAATAGGAATCCTTTGAGCTCTTTATTTCGCTTTTTTCCATTGAACTCACTAATTTACTAACTTCGCATTTACCAAATTTCAATTCATCCCAAATTTCATCAACTTTATTAACATTTGTCAAAGAGGCGATTTCAAAATTATTCTTATTGGTGTTACTTTCGACATTGGCTGACATATCCTTTGAAATTTCCATAGCCTGACAAATATTAACTTCGAATTGGTTATTTCGTGGGTTCGAAAAATGAGAAATCTTGAAACTTTCATCATTTAAGCGGATTTCTGGCTTCAAAGGAGAACCAAAATCGATCATATCTTCAATCCCCCAATTGTTTTCCTCATCCACCTCTTTGATTATCTCTTGGTTCTTAAAGATCCTTTCAAAGGGCTGTTGGATTTTTATGGAATCTGCGGAATCAATTAAATTTTCTTTATTTTCCTCTTCTTTTTTATTATTTTCCTCATTTTCTTCATTTTTCTCATTTTCATTTATATTTTCCTCATTTGTCTCATTTTTCTCATTTTTCTCATTTTCATTTTTCTCATTTTTCTCATTTTCTTCATTTTCCTCATTTACTTCATTTTCAACATTTTCCTCATTTTCCTGATAATTTTTTTCATTTTCCTCATTTTCCTGATAATTTTTTTCATTTTCCCCATTTTCCTCATTTTCCTCATTTTCCTCATTTTCCTCATTTTTCTCATGTTTTTTCTCCCCACTTTCATTTTTCTCAAAGAAATCCGAAACATTCTGGTTATGATGGTTATTCTTAATATCCGACAATTCCAAGGCCATCTCTTTTTCAGGGTCTTGTTTTTTTTGTGGCGAGGATAATTTCCCGATAATATTATCTAATTTAATCTGTTGTTTTTCATATGTCGGCGGTGAATTATTCGAATTTTGTGATGAATTTAATGATTTCCCAAGTATTTTGGCCAGTTCTGATGGTTTGACAGGTGAGGAAGTTGAAGGTTTTATTGAGTTTTTCGGCTCATTTAACAAATCAGGCATATCAATATGTGGTCTATCTGGAGATAATGTGGATTTACCAAGTTTTTCTATTGATTTTTCTAATAAATTCTGAGAATTTTCGAATCTAGTGTCGATATTAAGACTTTCAAGGTTAAGAATAACTCCTTCATTTAAGATGTTATCACTGCCAGAGATGCCTTGAGACTCTTTATTATCAGATTTCAAGGGTTCTTCTTCTTTCTGATGTTCTGGCTCAATGAAATCTTGTTCTGTGATGATTTTTTCTTCTTTTTCCATTGATTTCTCAGATTTGCTGCTTCGAAGCAAAGATTCTTTTTCAGGCTCAGCTGAAAATTCATTGAAGCGTTTCTCAGTCTCTTCAACATCAGGTATTATCGGGGATAAGAAATCAATGGGGTCAATGAAAGCTAGTTCGTTTTGATGTGGAACTTGAAGTTTAGTGGGGGGACTGTTTTTCAATGATCGAGACTTGATTTCAGGGTCGTTTTCTATAGGATTTTTATTGAATTCTTTACTATGATATGATTTTTCATCATTTTCTGCTAAGGGTTTCACAGGACTATTAATATCTGATTCATTATTATCTTTATTAGTTTTATTAGGAGATTTCTCAGATGTGTTTTTTTCTAATGATTTATTAATATTTTTAAGGGGACTTTCTATAGGAAGATTTTCATGGATTTGGGGTTTGAATGGAGATTTTTGGGATTTTGTTGGACTTTGGGTTTTTTCCGAATTTTTATTCGGGGATGGGTTTTCCAAATAATTTTTATTGATTTGTTCTTCTTTTTCTTTAAAATCCTCGAAATTGTCTTGAACTTTTGCCTTTTCTTGATTCGCATTAAAATCATCATTTTCATGACTTTTTGTTAAGTTTTCATCAGCTTTTTTAATAGGTGAGGCTTTTTTGGGGTTTTCCTTTGACTTTATTTCAAAATTCTCAGAGTTCACAATTTCTTCTTTTTCCTTTGATTTCTTCATATCTTCTAAATCTTTATTAGGCTGTAAATTTACCTGATCTATGATTTTCTCAAAATCCATTAAAATAACTTCATCCTCGAGTTCCCATTCCTTTTTTTCTCTGATTTCTTCTCTTTTAGGACTTTCCTTACTTTCAATAGGCCTTTCTTGATTTTTCACTTCATTTCCCATGAATTCCTTAATGTTATCTTCTTTTTTCTCAACCAATTTCTCTTCATTTTCCAGAGAAATCACTTGTTTTTTTGGACTTTCCATTTCTTTTTCATGAATTTTCTTTGGTGATAGTTTTGTCTGACTTTCTGTCTTCATTCTTTTCTCTTCAATATCTAATAACATATCCACATCCTCCAGACCCCAATTCTTATCATTATCGACTTCTATTTTCTTCACAATTTTCTCATTTTTGCTGAATTCCTCAATCAAACCGCTCAAAGCCTGAGGTTCTTTGGTTTCTCCCCAATGAGGAGTAGAATGTTGCTTCAGAAATTCTAAGAGAGGCATATTCATCTCATTAATTCTCTGTAATTCTATGAGTTCTTTCCTCATGTTTTCTAGATCAAGCTCCAAATTTATTATATTATTATCTTTAATTGTGAGGTTTTTCTCTTGATTTTTCACTATTTGAGATAATTTCTCTATTCTTTCTAATAATTTCTTGTTTTCCTCATGACTCTTATTGAGATTTTCATCACGGGAAACCAATTCCTTTCGCGTTTTCTCAGAGAAATCTTCATTTTTCATCGTTTTTTCTTTATAACTCTGGATTTCCTCCTTGAGATTTTGAATTTCTTTGGTTTTCTTTGAGTTTTCTGAAAGGAATTGGCTTTTCTCTTGATTCCATTGAGATTTCTCAATATTCCATTGGGTCTTTAAATTATTTGATTCTTTACTTAAGATTTCTTTATCTTTTTCGAGTTTTCGGCTTTCCTCGAGTATTTTCTCAATTTTGCAATTTTTCTCATTAATTTCAATGGTTAAATCCTTTTTTTCCTTAATAAATTTCCTCTGTTCCTCATTAAAAACATCAGTTTTCTCTTGATTTTCCTTAATAAGACGGATTTTTTCTTCGTTTATTTTCTCGAACTCGAGTTTCTGAGTTTTCTTCAAATTTTCATTCAAATTCGTTAAATAATCAATTTTTTTCTGTAAATTTTCCTTCGAAACTTTATTTTTATTAATGAATTCATTGATTTCCTTCAAAAGCTGAGTTTTTGACTTATTAGCTTCTTCCTTTTGTGTTTTCAGCTCAATTTTGATGTTTTCGGTTAAAATTCGGAAGTTTTCCTTAATTGGCATGAGTTTTTTTAATTTTTCTGTGACATTTTGTTTGAAATTGGAGAAATTCTCTAGATATTTGGACAATTTGCTCTCTAAATAGCTTTTATTTTGCTTCAACTGGTCGATTTCTTTGGCCTGGGTTTGAATTATTTTATTATGATCTGTTTCGATTTTATTGATTTTTTCATTAGTTTTCATTAATTCCTCTGATTTTTCCTTCTCTAAATTAAGCAAAGACTCTTCTAAATCATAGTTTTTCTTGATTAATGCCTCCAATCTAAATACAATCCATTAATCTATAACATATATTATTAATATATCATTTACTGGGACTCATCTAAAGCAAAAGCATGTTTGAATTCGATTTTTTTCTCAATAACTTTCAATTCTGAAGACAAAACTTTAGCTAAAATATCAGAAAAATTAATAATCACCTGAGATTTTCTCATTTATCTCATGATGTTTCAGGTTCAAGGCTTCGTTTTTCTGTTTAATTTCCTCCAGGTTTTTGTTTTTTTCTCGATCGTTCTCATCTTTTTCTAATTTCCCTAACATCTCTAATCCGCTTTCCTGAATAAAACAGCGATGCATTTTCTCCTTCAATATCCTATTTTCTTCCTCTAATTTATGCAATTCCTCATTTCTATTCAAATTTCTTTAATTTAAACCCTTTTTAAACAACTTTTTCTTCAGAAAAATTACGATGTTTTGTTCAAATTTGAAACATTGAAGCTTTTTTCCTCTTTTACCTTGGCTGCAACATATGCTTTCACATCGAAAAGCTTTGAAAAAAGCTTAGATTTCTTCTCTTCATTAGGCTCTTCCTTTGTTTTCTCAATCTTGTTATCATTATCTTTCTCAATTTCATTCAAATCTATTTGCAGATCCTCATCTTCCCAGCCTTCATTAGGCTTTTTTTCAATTATGGGGGGGTCTGAAGCTTTCAGATTCACATTTTCGAGAGGTTTTTTTAGAAGATTTTGAATGGGATCGGGCCGCTTTTCCTTTTTTAGGTCAATGTTTTTTAACATTTCCTCGAGCGATAAATCATCGTTTTTGGTATCAAGAGGCACCTGATGAGGGGAGTTGTTTATTAAAGGGGGGAAATAAAAGTTTTTACAAAAGACTTAAATTTGTCGGATGCGAATTTGCCGAGATCTTTAAACCACATATGACAAAATAATCTTGTTTTGTTTTTTTGAGTTTGGTTTTTTTTAGAAATTCGAAATTAAGAGAAATTTTTATTTTTAGAAATCATAAAAATTTGTTTTTTTATTAAATATTTTAAATTGTGTTGAATATATTCTTGAATTATTGGTTGTTGTTTTTAAAAAAAAAAATAGTTAAGCTATTCGATTTTATTGGTAAATTTCAAAAATTTAGATAATTTTTTCTTAATTTTTTAAAATCTTAAATAATTTATTCATTTTCCTTTTTTCTTAATTATTCAAAATTTAATCATTGTTTTTGCTTTAAAAAATAAAGCGAATTATTCATATATAAAGTGCCCGATCAGCAGAAACCAAGCACCTTGAAAATCTAATATTTTATATTCAAAAGTAATATTTTTGACTAAAAAATTCTCATTAAATTACGAATCAATTTTTTTTGAATTAAAAATGAATTTTATTTAGTGAAGAGAACTAATTTATTTGTTCAAAAAAAGAAGACTAATTCAATTAATTACCGGTAATGAAATTTTATAATTAATGCGCAATTAATTTAAATTTATAAGATCCTTGATTTTCTGGATTATGCTTTCAGCTTCAATCCCATATAGATTCATAAGGTTCTGGCATTTTCCGCTTCTCGGTATTTCTTCCAAGCCCAATCCAACAACTTTTATCCCTTCTTCCTCTTTCAAGGCAGCACATACGCTATCTAAAATAATTCATTTTTAAATTAAATCATAATCATTCATTAAAACAAAAAAATACCTCTAATTCCTCCATTGATATAATGATCCTCCACAGTCAAAACTAGATTTTTTGTTTGTTTTGCATTTTTCAACAGTCCAGAAGCATCAATGGGCTTGACAGAAAACACATCAATGACTCTGATCCTAATGCCTTCAGATTCCAAAACTTTTTGAGCAATTAATGCTTCATGCAGAGTAATTCCAGCACCAACGACGCTTATAACATCATTTTCTGATTTCACCACAACTTTACATTTCCCCAACTCAAAATGCTCATGATTCTCATATATCACAGGTGTACCAGGTCTTGTGGCTCTGATATAAAACAACCCATAAGTATTGGCTGCGATTTCAACAGCTTTTTCCGCTGATACTGCATCTGAAGGATATAAAATTGACATTCCGGGAATCGGTTTATATATGGCAATGTCTTCCAATCCCATTTGTGAGGGACCATCTTCACCAACGGACACTCCTCCGTGACTGCCATGGATTTTGAGGTTTGCTTTGGAAATGCCAGCCATTCGAATTTGATCATAAGCTCGAGTCAAAAACGCACCAAAAGAGTTCGAAAAAGTGATTTTGCCTCTTGCATGAAGTCCTGTAGCCACAGAAATCATGTTTTGTTCTGAAATATAACATTCGATGAAATTTTCAGGATGTGCATCTTGGAAAAGATATGAATAGGTTGATGTTTTGGTTTCAGCATCCAGAACCACCATGTTTTGGTTTTGATACCCAAGACGTCTCAATGCAGTGCCTACACCGATTCTGGTAGCAATTTCTTTTCCTTTTTGATAGGTGAGTGTTGGGAGCATGAAATGGGTTCTTTCATGGGTGTTTTCAGGAGCTTTGCCGAAAGGCATTGTGGGAATTAACATGGGTTCTGGGTTCTTGATCATGGATTTTAAAAGTTCGATTGTGCCTTCAGAGTTGCTTTTGCCAAGGATCTTCCCATGCCATTTCACATTATCTTCAATTCCTTTGATGAAATGTTTGCCTTTGAGTGTCTTTGCGATGATGCAACATGGTTTTTCTTTGGAGGCTCTGGCTTTTTTCACTGCCTCTATGATCTCAACCACATCATGGCCATCAATGATAATGGTTTCCCACCCAAACGCTTCAAATCTCTTCGCATGAGAAACCACATCATGCTATATATAAGAAATTATTTGAATACTTATGTCAAGGAAAAGGACATACCTTTAGGGATGTTTCTGTGCCTTGACCCAATCTATTCACATCCACAAAGGCTATCATGTTGTTGAGATTGTAAAATGAGGCGAAACTCGCTGCCTCCCAAACAGACCCTTCTCCAGTTTCTGCATCTCCCATAATTGTGAAATACACATTGTTCACATTATCCAGATACTTGGAAGAATATGCCATGCCACATGCCACACCCAAACCTTGACCCAATGATCCTGTAGCGACATCAACGAATGGCAATCTGGGGGTTGGATGTCCTTCCAAATCTGAGGTATGATTTCTGATCCTGATGAGCTCATCACGTTCTAGGAATCCAGCTCGAGCCCAAGCAGCATCTATATAAAAATTAAAGATAAAATATATAATTTGTTTTGTTTTAAACATAAAATCGGGGCAGCATGGCCTTTGGAAAGAACCAGACGATCATTCAAAAAATTAGATGGATTCGCAGGATCATAATGCATGCCTTGCTCATGGAAAAAGAGCACAGACATGATTTCGGCAATAGAAGAACATGTGGTGGGATGCCTGTTTAAATGAAAATAAAATTAGAAAAAAGAGGGATTTAAAAAAATAGAAGAAAATTCTTTAAAAAAATGAATTTTAGTAATTCGAACCCAGATTCAGCCTTCTCAGTCATTTCGATACAATGGATACGCAAAAGGTTTGCCATATCACGTAAATCATCAAGGATTGTGGCGTCTGTTTGATTGCAATTCATGAACTATATCCTTTTTCTTGAGCAATATTATAATTTTTAACTAAAACGCGAACTAATTATAATTTTCCAAAGATATTATCCCGTTTTTTTATTTATAAAATTATGGAATAGGTGATGAGATGGAACGAATGTTGACAGATTATCGAATTTTGTATGGCACTTTGTTTTTTATTTTTAGCTCTTAGTTTAATAATATATTCATATTATTATAAATCCCCACTCTATTTTTTTCAAGATGGGTTGTTTTTTATCAAAAAAATAATATTTTTGAACATTATCAAAAGCTCTCAACATTTTTCAAATCCAAAGTCGTCCCCGAGCTTTAAATTTTGAATTTTTTTGAAATTTTCATTTTTTCAAGCAAACGTGCATATCTGCTAAATGAAGAAACTCAAAACATTTCAATACTTTTTTTTTTTCAAAATTAAAATAAAAATTAAAAAATAAATAATTTTTGTACAGAAAAAATTACTTTTTTTTTTA
>Ga0302186_10004108_pt1 | contig 10285 bp, 10 predicted proteins | sample II_Bog_E1_2_FD_198782 | JGI IMG/M metagenome (GOLD analysis project Ga0302186, IMG submission 198782) | Peat permafrost microbial communities from Stordalen Mire near Abisko, Sweden - II_Bog_E1_1 | ecosystem: Environmental > Terrestrial > Soil > Wetlands > Peat | place: Sweden: Abisko...
ACAGCGACTATATCAGGGGTGCGTTTCAGGGCTAAGAATTCTTACCATATCTCATGAGATTTTTTTCCCTTAGTAAGGAAAAGCGTTTCTTTAGTGACACCATTAGGCCTCCTTACTAAGAGCTCGTAAGATTTCTTACGGTTTGGTAAGGGAAGAAAATAGCATCTTACTTTCGTCTAAGTCTGTTCCTATTGGTCAATAATTGATTATGCCGTAGGCTATTCAGTGCGAAGAGTCAATTATCGCTCAAGTCGTCGATTTTCAGGAAATTATTCATTTATTATTTATTATTGACCTTTTTGGCGCTACATTTGATTATTTAAACATAGTTTTTGTACTAACGAGAAAAAGTTAATTTGTGTCGGCATTCGGCAAATACAACCTACAGTAAGTTGCCTAAAAACACAGGCAGATTGATTAAAATCGTATGAGAAGCGTGTAGGCGCTGCTTTCCGATGAAGACTGTTGAGCATATTAAGGCTACGGTACTTTAGAGATTGGGTTGGAGTTAGTTTACGTACGGTAAGTTTATGGTTAAGCTACCCTAGCTAGGGTTTCGTTTGTGTTTAGTTTAGAATTTGCTTATGGTTAGAGTTAGCTTGTGGTTAGTTCTAATTTTCATTCTAAGTTTGCCCAGCAGTCTATTTACTGCTACAGTCTCTAACTTTGTTAATAATAATCTGATTCAGTTTAACTAATGGAAGAACACGTCAATGCAATGCATGCTTATCTATATACCGGTAATATAGAATATGAGGTTAAAGCATAAGGATGCTAATATATAATATTATGTCACATTATAGTTAGGTTAAGCTTAGGTTATAACATATCCTAACCTTATTCTAACCCTAATGTAATCATGGTTCTAACACAAATCTAGAACGGTATTTATACACGTATATATATATAACTATCGATTTCCATACATAACTATTGATCATTATTGGCAGCAAATTTTGCTTCTATGTGCATGGCCATTCGATTCGTTTAAACCATAAACTAAGCGGTCATATCACACGAGAGATTGAGAAACCATCGGTTAAATTGAGTAGGATTATTAATTATTAGAGTATTAATTTATATACCGGTACCGGTACTAATACTCATTACAGTATAAACTTTGTGCTGATTGCAGTTTTAAGACGGTACCCGTTTTAAGATGTCATTGACTCTTCACTTTGTCACTTGGAGAATTGAACTCATCGTCATCAGATATTAAAGCCATCTCAAGAATTTGGACTATGACGTTGCGGCGGTTGCGCCCTGTGTTAAAGAAGGAAGGGCTAGTGACTATGGGTGGCTATCAGAGGTGGGCGGAGTATTGAGTCTAGCACGGGCGCAAAAATTCAGTTGTGACTCAAGTCGTCGAACAGTCAAGACGTGGAACTCGGGAGGAAAGCGAACCATTAGGAGTCTCTGAACTTGAACTCTGGATCGCTAGACAATTAAGGCGTGTGTAATCGGAATATGTAGCGTGGCGTGGATGCTTGAGCCTAACATTGTGTATCGTTGGAAGATCGAGGCACGTGCTCTATAGGACGCCGGATTTGTGATTGCTGAGGATAAAGCTGAGTCAATATTCCACTGCCCGACTCGGAAGGAATCACTGAGGCGCGCAGACAAGCGAATCCAAGCAATTGAGCGAGCGAATTTTCTGAGGAGGAGCGCGGCGATTGGGAACCGTGACGAGGGTCTGAGGACGGTGGTGCTCTGCGAGGATTCGCCGAGGATTGATCGTGAGTTAGAGTGCAACTCTCTCGAGTTTTTACTTTTGTGATCTGTTGAATTTCCTGGCGGATTTATGCTTCTGCGTTCTTTTCAAGATGATGATGTACAATGTTGAAATTAACGATAATAGAATGTGTTTCCATTTCTTTACATTCAGATTCGTGTACCAACTACCAGTCTACCACCAAAATGCGGATTTGTGTGATTCATGAAAAAAATTGGGAAAAGACTTATATTGCAAGGTTTAACGATGTAAAACTTACGTACTTACGCTACTCCGTTATTCTGCCATTCCGCTAGTCCGATAGTTTGATATTCTTTTTTTCGCTAAATATTGCGCTAACTAGTCCGCTAATCTAAGTACTGCTATTTTGCGCTATTCTCATAGTCCGCTATTCTGCTATTCTTTTATCTGCGATTCTGCTACTCTGCTATTCCGCTCTTATGCTCTTGCACTCCCTCGATTTCAAATTGGTACTCCTTTATACACATTTCATTTCTCACACACTTCTCGTGAACCACTGTAAGCCCTGCCATGGATAATTGGATATGGAAGCCGGCCAGCGCATGTCCGTCGATGAGGGAATTTAGCATGATGACCTGGTAGCCTAGTTTAGACGGTGACGTCCGAGAGGGAAATCATCACAGTACAGCCCTAATGTAGGCTATGTTTAATTTTTTTCAGTTTGCAATGTCGTCTCTCGTGCCGCTGACGTTTCAAGCATTTGGCAAGACATACAGACAAGTTTTCGACGCGGATGGATCAGCGACAGTGGATGGAGAAGGAAACTTTATGTTCCACAACCAACAGGGTCAGTAGGCCTATTAAGCCTATAAGGTCATTCATATCAATTATGTCTGCAAATGGAAAGTGGACAAATGTGGAAAAGGGGGGGGAGAGGGTCAAAATCGGCCATTTCTTCAGACCGTCTTAAAAGACGTCATCGATTAATGCACAAAATTCAACGACGCCGGGCGCTGCTTGCCGACGCTGAATTTTATCAAGCGGATTTATAACGTAAAATGCGTGCGGAAAACATAAACATTTCAGAATTTAAAGAAGTCGTCTGAAAATAAACGGCTATGCTGGTTAACCACTTAATTCCCGCCGGTCGCATTTGAGACGATCAATGCATCAAATTTTCAGAAGCCTGTTAACTTTTTCCACCGGCGGTGCATTTCACGCTGAAGACAAACAGAAAAAACGTTTAGAAAAAGCGTGCAGAAAAAACTGACAAGCTTGCTTTCCGGTTACAGTTCAAAATAGCAAAGAACAGTGTGAAAATTGAAGGGTTTACGGTTAATGCATTGCTCTACATTATAGCTCTACATTATGCAGATGAAGGCGACGCAGGCGTCCTTTGGCTGCCCGCTGACGTTGTCAGTGCGGTGCGGAGGGTCTCGAACGTGTCCGAATCGTCACAACAGCAGCAGTCACAAGACTCACAGCACCAGCAGTCACAACAAATTCCAGCCAGTGGTAATAAATTTGCATTAAATTTTGCAAAATTACTTTTTAACGATGTTGTTAAAAAAATATTTTTAACAACTTTCTCCAGCTTGGTATGATATTTTTAAAGCCCTATTTTGACTTCTCATAAGATTGTTAATACCGGTACTGGATGAAATTTCATGAAACTGTGTAGAAACATGCTGTATTCAATTGAATTAATAGATGTAAATTTATTTATACTCAACTCCTGGCGTTCGTCAGTTGTTAAAAGAAATTCTTTGGTACGTTACCGTAACTTAGTGACAACCACGTAGTGTCGAAGTAGCCACATAATGACTAACGGCGTCTAACGCTCTACTGACTGGCGCTGTTGCTTAATGCCGAGCGCTATTACTTAGTGCTTACTGCAACAAGATTCTGATCTCTCTCTCTCTCTCTCTTCACATTTTACGTCCGTTATTCCGTGCTCGCACAGGTCGGACGTTTTCCCCATACTTGAGCCCTCCATCTGTCTCTGTCCTTCGCCAGACCTCTATCTAGATGTCCTTTTTTCAGATCGTCCTCCACACTATCCATCCATCTCTTCCTTGGTCTACCCTTTCCAGCTTTTCCCGGGACATCTATGCTTCTGCAAGCCGATACCCAATCTCCCTCATTCTTTCTCTCCACATGACCAAACCATCCTAGTCTACTCTTTCTAACCACATCCGCCACATCCTCGATGTCTAGTCGCTTCCTCAGTTCTTCACTTCTGCATCTGTCCTTCAGCGTCGCTCCGCACATCCATCTAATCATCATTCTCTCCGCCCTCTCCAGTCTCCGTAACTCTTCCACTCTCATCGGCCATGTCTCACTCCCGTACACTATCACCCTCTGCACACACATTCTGTAAAATTTTCCTTTTAGTTTATGTGAAACGCCTCTTGTTGTTAATATTACTCTTAGTTTATGGAAACTCATCCACTATGTCATCCACTATTCATCATGCTACTGATGTCACTATCTAGATTCTGATGTCACTACTTGTGGGTTTGAAAGAGCGATGGTGTTTCTTACATTCTACTTAATACCCATATCCGTCATCTTTGCAGACATCCTTTGTCGATGACTCCTCTGAAATATGCTCTTTCTTCATTCAAATTTAATTTCTACTTGACTGACGTGACGTCACTATTCTTTTCAGGAGGCACCAGCAAAGATCTCTGGCCCAAGCCGCAGACCCTTCAGCTGCTGGACACGTACAAGAAACTGAAGAGCATCTTCAGCGATGGGAGAACGAAGAAAAAGAAAGCCTGGGATGAGCTAGCCGCAGTAATGGAATGCGAGGGGTATAAGGTTTCGGGGCAGATTTGCAATAAGAAATTTGACAATATGAAAGCGATCTATAAAGGAATCAAAGACAATGCACGTCAGACGGGAAGAGGTGGTGGGAAGGTTTGGGAGTACTATGTGCTGATGGACGAGATTATGTGTCAGAGTCATACAGTCACGTGCCCCAACGTTCTTGAAAGCAGTGGCAGTGTCAGATCCAGCACGTCATCGGAAAGTAGAAGTTGTGACGGAGCGGAAGAGGGAGCAGAAAGCGGTGAGGAAAGCACCTTCTCCAGCACCACGGACAATGATAACGCTGCCTCTGCCCAGTCTTCCGTTACCCCAACTGGCAGTGGAAAAATCCGTCTTCCAAAGAGAGGCATGACCTCGCCGATGTACTTTGAACTGGAGGAGAAGCGAATGAAAGTCATGTCAGACATGACGGCTGCTATCGTTGCTTCCAACAGGGAACGTACGGAGGCGGTGAAAGAACTTACTGACACTCTTAAAGAATTAATTAAAAAAATGTAGGACCCCTGCCCTGCTCCCTGCTGTGCCTTGTTGGAAGCAACTATAGCAACCGTCATGTCTGCCCTGCTTCCTGTCCAGGCATCTGCTAGTTCTAATCTTGAGCGCATGCCCTTGAATGCAACATGTGTGTTAGTGTTAGTGTATTGTGGACCGATGGCAGAATACGGTTTTCTGACGTTAGTGGGAAAATACTTTGAATTTGACAGCCTAAACAGAACTGATGGTGGTCCAAAATTGAGACCCCCGTTTCCATTAGGGGTAATGCATACAATACGTCCACACTGGAGGGGGTGGGGGGTTAGACAGAAAGGGGTCAAATTTGGAAATGGAAACAAGAGGGAATAGGAAAAATGTGGAACAAGGGGGGGTCATAAATTTGCAATATCTTGAGGACGCCTTTTATGCATGACCCCTAGTTATCTGTTCGATGCGATCTAGCTTGTGGAAAACGTCGGTTTTAAAATCTGTCGTACGAATAACGTCGCATAATGATTTACGATGTTGTGCGATGTTGTACGTTGCTTTCTGCAATGCTAGTGATTTCTTCTAAGTAACTGCGGCGCGGTGCATGACGCATTGATATCGCATTTACAACGTGTTAAAATAACGTTAACGTTCTGAATTCTATGCATCTGTGCAATTGACGATGTTGTGCAAAGTTGTACGTTGCTTTCAGCAGTGCTCGTGATTTCAGTGCTCGTAACTGTTGCGCGGTGCAGGACTTATTGATATGCACGTTAGCAACTGTCGAAATATGTCGTTAACGTTCTGAATTCTATGAATTTGTACAGTTTATGATGTTGTGCAATGTTGTACGCTGCTTTCAGCATTGCTCGCGATTTTTTCAAAGTTAACTACTGCGCGGTGCATGACTCATCAGTGTCACGTGTACGACGTGAGACATGCAAATTCATATGTATGCTCGTAATTATATTGTTTTTGGCGTATGATCATTTGCGGTTTCGCCGAAAGACGGATAGCTTCTGAATTTGAATGAATCTTAATTTAAATCTTTATCCGCTGCATTTCCGCGTTAGGAAAGTACATCACGCTTGAAGGAAGGGAAAATTGGCAAAGTGTGACAATTGTAATATACATTCTAAAACTAATGTGAATGTCCCTAAACATTTAACGAGGGCGGGTCTAAAAATTGGCTAAAACTTTTGACATGCTTTCTGGGTGGCCTTTATGGATGGCCTCTTATGTTCAGTGCGAGGCATACTAGTATTCTATTTGTTTTCTTACCTAACTTTCACCTATTAACGTCTTCATAGTTTTCTACACTTTTTAAAATCCCAAGCTCAAAAATTTTGCTTCATTTGATAAACAATGGTACTCATGATTACTCGCGCATGTTTCACAGCGCATGTGAAACCCACATTTTCCCGTGCGGACTTCAATACTCCATTGGCATCTAGTCGTTAAATATGCCTCGTTAACGACGTTTCTGTCTTATATGGTCTTCGAGTTCTTGTCTGTTGCTGCTGCATTAGCTGCTGGTTTGATTGTGTAGTCATTTTCGTTGTGATGTTGTCGTGTGCGGCGTTTGCTCATGAAGAATATTAACTAAGAGTACACGGTGCAGGTTTGCGCGGATTCGATGTGATGCGAATTAATTTTGTCCATGTTACGCCGCCTCGACCATGAAAATATCAATCTATAATTATCGCTCGAAAAGCCAAGGCCTTTGTCGTCAAGCGAAAAAGGCGTCATCATGTTGGTTTTGTGAAGTCTGACTTTTTGCGCAACCTTATGTTATGCTTCTATTTGTTTTATGTTTGTTGACAACGTAAAATGGACCACTGGCAGAAATTGCTAGATATTTTGAGTCTCGAAATATACCACTAACTATAATTATAACTTCTCGCTCGTTCTGAACATCATGTTCGATTGCATCCATAGTGACTGTGTTAGACAAGTATTAATATTAAAAAAAATGCTGGAATACAGTATTATGGTACTATTATAACTTACTAAGCAACTGAAAGTTCTGCAGTAGGCTATACCATATTTCCGATGACGATTATTGTAGTTTTAAATCATAAACGTCTGTTTTATTTCATCACTGACGACACGAATATAATTGAAAATGCAAACTTGTGTGGTCACATCAATTTTTTGTTATAACTGTTTTCATATTTTCGTGAAATAAAATTTTCCTAGCATTTTATTTCCGGGAGCTCTATAGATTTGCAAGAACAATTTTAAATTAAATGCACGCAAAAATTAAGTGAAAACAGTACATCGTATAAGTTGAATTCAGTGTAGGCTACATGTACACTAAACAGGACAATAACATGAAGCAAGACTGTACAATATTAACAACATTTCCTTTTTGTTAATCACTGCAAACAAGACATTATCGTGTTTCTTTTCATCACTGCATTACCTACTCTTGGCAAACGCTCAACGCTTGCTAAATTATCATCAATATCTTGCTGAATCTCATCAGTTTCATCGTCATCGCTGTCACCATCAAGTGCATCGTTTATCAATATGTAATTGTGCAGGATGCATGCCGTCATGATTATGTCAGATGCCAAGTCCAATTTCATTATATCTAGAAATTTAAGTCTTCTAAATTTGCCCTTAAGTCGAGCGAAAGCTCTCTCAATAACTGTACGAGATGATGAGTGCTGAACATTGAACCGCACTTGCTCATTTGTCAAACGACCATTATCCCTGAATGGTACCATCATATAAGTAGCCAGCGCATATGCACTGTCGCCAAGGAGGTGATAACCTCCCAGTTGCATATTCGCAAGTCGCTTACACAAATTACTCTTGTGAAAAATACGAGAGTCGTGCATTGAGCCAGGCCACCCTGCACTTACATCAATGAATAGCATTTTAGAATCACACGCTGCCTGCAAAACGATGCTTGTTGACATCTTTCGATTGGTGTAATCCTGCAGGTGTTCAAGACATTGCTTCACGTATATGTGTGATCCATCGACCGCGCCTATTGCTCCCGGAAATTTGAAGCCACTTGCTACCGACTTGAGTTCGCACTCTTTCTCTGGAAATCTGATGACCCGGTCTTTTAGTTGAACCAATCCACGACAGACCTATTAAACAAATACAGAGTACGGTAGTATCTATAGCAGAAACAAGTGCGCGGCCTTACAATGAGCAGTTTAGCTGAACTTAAAGCAAAGAATTAAAATGCAATCAGGAATAGTGAACGCAAGATCTGTACGTGGCGCATGAGCGAACTAAGTTGATAGATAACAAATTTATGAAAGAGCGGCAATAATTCGTTTTTGAGAAATGTCCATCGATCTAACGTTGCCTTGTTCTTGTTCACCTTAATTTTATATAAATGTTATTATACATATTATTTATTTTCAACGAATGCTATATTGATGAAAATCGTAAGTTTCGCAAAAAATAAATGCAAGCAAAAATCTAGAATTTACAAGTTCCGCGACCATTTGGCACAATTAGTCCTATATGCAAGAACTTAACACCCTACAGGTATCCTTTTTTTATGGATGACAGCTTAAAAACCAATCATTGTTGCATAAAAATGCAGAAATTGGATGCATGCGAAAAATTTGTTATTGAAGAAGCATCGAACTGAAATCTCGAATAAGCGTCACACGCATAGGCTATCGCTATGTGATTGTATAGATTACCAGGTAAAATACAGCATAAAATATAGGGCTTAAAATCATGATAAAATTTTGACGATTAATCCTTGAGGGCATTGCCCTCAGCCAGCGTGCCCACCACCCTGGCCGCGTTCACCCGCTGTATCGCCAAGTTCAGGCGATGCTTGAGGAACGCGGGCGCCCAAGCGTCCCCGGTTTGTCGCGCAATCCTTATCCCAAGATCCGCACAAATCGCGAGCGCACATTTATGGAATAATAATCATCGACAAACAAATGCAATGCTCTCTTTGAATCTGATTTGATTGTACACTATTTTTCAGCAACCGTAGCCGAATTTCCTCCTGATTCACAATGTCCAGGCGCTATTTAAGGAAAGCAGTCACCGGTGTCTAGCTCGATCCTACATATGATATTTGAAATAGAAGGTAAGACGGTTTGCAATACCTGGGTGAAGTATCTGTATGCCGCACCACGATTTGTATCGAAGCGGTCACCAATCTGGCGAAATGACTCTTGGTTGCCCAATGTCCAAAGTGTCAGCAACAACTTGTATTGCAGATTAACTGCACAACTCCGCTCTTGCTGGTTCTGCATTATCGGGTTCAAATCTGTCAATATGACCTGCCAACGAACAACGTTATAGGTCATTAAATATAGATTCATTTGACATTGTCATGTTAGCAATCAAAATCAACCATCTAAATTCAACCAGTATCATCTGTCATTAAGACTAATATAATTATAATCATAGATAGATAATTCTTTATTCACCAAATGTCAGACGCATTTATGTTTACATAACATTGTTACAGAGATTAAATGCAATAAATATTTACACTTGCACAAAGAACGCTGATTGTGCAGATAGCTAGGCATACAGTACATTGTACATACATTTTCTCCCGTTATGCGGCTTATGCCATTAAGATTGATCAGCGATAAATAGCCTATGTATTTTGTAAGTAATCATACAATATCGTCGAAGACTAAGATACATGAAAATGCATCAGAATAAAATAAACACATTAGTGACTAGAGTATCAAGCGAATTAAAAAAAATAGCATTCGAATCAGAAAGTTACGTTCGGTAGATGCCGTTTTTAAAGGTAGGAGTCCATTGTGCACGGCGGTGCAAATTGATGCACCGTGTGCTTGATAAACTTCAATATAATAGTAACATTCACCATGCAAGGTAATTCAACAGAAACGCTACGATTCATCCGTATGATACTTGGGGCCGTAACAACCTAGTATAGGCTACCGTAACGGATTTGAAAGTAATATTTAAAAACCTCAAGATTTCATTACCGGTATCATTTTAAAAAGTTATTATTAGATTCTCGAATAAGATGTAGCCCAAACCTGGAAGCTATGTCTGGACATCCGAAAGTGGCTACGGAAATCCATTTCGCTGTACTTTGGAACTATATGCTCAACAAACTCAGGAATTCTGGTCGATGCCGTCACTTTTCGCACTACTTGTTCCTGATGATGTTCATTGAATTGTCCACTTCGACTTTCTTCTTGCACAAGGAACAAGAGAAGTTCTTCTGAACTGTCATCTACCATTGAAGTCAATGCTTGACCGACAACAGAAATTAATAGTTTCTTCTTTAAGTCTTCCATCTACAATTTTGCAATCGGAGCA
>Ga0302186_10004109_pt1 | contig 10282 bp, 13 predicted proteins | sample II_Bog_E1_2_FD_198782 | JGI IMG/M metagenome (GOLD analysis project Ga0302186, IMG submission 198782) | Peat permafrost microbial communities from Stordalen Mire near Abisko, Sweden - II_Bog_E1_1 | ecosystem: Environmental > Terrestrial > Soil > Wetlands > Peat | place: Sweden: Abisko...
AAATTTATAATTGCAAGGAAATCACTTTTTTTTTATTTTATGAGAAATCCATTGAAATTATTTTCATAAAAAAATTTTTAAAATTATAGGATATTTTTTTAATTGTAGGAACTTTAGCTAAGTCTGAGTTTAATAATAAAATGCAGATGTGAAGAATTATTGACTCAAAATTTCGTTTTTTTTTTCATTTATTTTTGTTATCACGATTTCAGCATTGTCTCTTTCCAGAATGAAGGAATAGACACTGCAACGAATACCTTAGTGAAGTGTTTGTGGTACCAAACACTTTTGATAAGAAGACAGGAAAAACAAGCTAAAAAATTTCAATAAACAACCAAAAAAATGAATTTTTAAGTTATTAATAATTAATTTATATTCCGACTGTTTAATGAAATATATTTTAATGATTAAGAAGCTCTCAACATAACTCTCTTAATAATAAATGGTGCACCCTCTGTAATTGTATACCAATCAAAAAACCATTCTTTTTCTAATTTCAAATGATGAGTTGTTGGCGAAATCTTCCCATTTTTTTCATCTTTTGAATACTCGATAAAAGACATATTCATTCCATAATAATCAACAACATATACTCCAAAACCCGAAACACTTGCATCAGAAAAATTGCTCCCAATATCGCAACTTGAGTGAAAAAAACAAATTCCGTTTGCAAAACATTCTAAATGAACTCCAATTTCATAAAAACCAGTTTCTAAGTAATAGTAATTTTTATCTTTTTTGAATTTGGAAGGTTTTGCAGTTTTTAATAACGATTGCAATTCTTGCTTTTCGCCTTTGACTAGAGAGTCATAAAGCTCTGCGTTTTTATTTTTGATTATAAGAAAAGTTTCTGGAATGGCTTCCATTTATGAATGTTTCAATAATTTTAAGAAATAAAATTATTAAAAAAAAAATGAGAATCTCCAAATTTTAGCAAAAAAATAGTTAAAAAAGTTCCAATAATATTTAAAAGGGAATCAAGGGAAAAAGAGAGTGAAACCAGAAATAAAATCAATGGGAACTCTATAATTACAAATTATTAATTGACTTTATATGAATAATCTATTCTAATGACTTTTATACAAAAATAGTTAAAGTAAAGCATATCACATTAAATAGCTTCGATGTGTCCTCTTGATTTCTGCAATCTTCTGAGAAACATCACCATTATAATCAAAGATTTGGCTTAAAACAATCATGAAACCTTGTAAAGCAACATCATTTTGATCTCCAAAATAAGATTTTATATGAAACGCATTTCCTTTACATAATTTTTATTTAAGTTAACACTATTTTTTTTAACCTGGATTCTTTTTAAATGCATTTTTGCAATTGTCAATCATAATAACTCTTTTTAAACTCTCGAAAATCGTCGATAGATCTTTTATGTACTTTTTTCCTTCTTTTATACAAGTCTAATTAATAAGTATCATAAACAATTAAAATGATTAAAATCGATAAATTAAACTTCTCTATAATATCTTTTCTTAATAATTTTGCGAGGATCTATATAATCAATGACGGGATCTGCATATCCTTTTATAGAAGATGTGAATATTGTGATATCATAGAGAATATCCATTTTCTCAAGAAATTCATCTAAGAAAGGTCGTTTATACACATAACATTTCACTTGCTCTGTTATTGAAGGAATTCGTTCATATGAAATTATCACCTCCTGAGAATTGTGTGAAGGAGTTTTTGTTGAGCAATGAACCAAAGTTTCATCTAAGTCTAATACCAAAGTCAATCGATCCACATTTTTTCGCTGTGGAGGCAAATTGTATTTGAAAATAAAGTTAAAATGTGAATTTTGCCCATTGTTAATGAAAAGGACACAATTTTTCTTTGGAGCCTATAATTAAATTAAAAATAATATTATATTTTTTTTTAAAAGAATTAATGAGAATGAGCAACTTTTTGTAATGAGAAAACATTTTTGAATTTCGTGAATAGCTTTTCAACTTGAAACAACAAAGCAATCAAAAAATATAAGACGAACATATGAAGACCGTAAAATAATTTTTTGAAAAAGTTTTGAGTCTTCCGAAATAAATTTATAATTCCATTTGAAACATTATGAAATAATATGCTTTCAAATCTGTTTATTTGTTCTTTGGCATTTTCATTTGGGAATATCTGTTTTATGGGTTTTGTATCAGAATTTATTTTGAGAAAGAATGAATTATTTTGTGCAGATTCTGTTTTTTTTTGAGGTTTTATCTGTTTTGGTTGAGAATTTAATGGCTTCGTGCCTTGAACTTCAACTTCAAGTTCAGATGAATAATTATGATCGAGTCCCTCCATAAAACAGTATTTTTTAAATTCTTTTTTAAATATTTCATAATCCTTCTTTTAAGTAAGAAATATGATTAAAACGTCTAGTTCGCTGTGAAGAAATGAACTAGAAAATAATCGAAATTTCAGGTTTTGAAAAAACAAACTAATTTTAAAATATTGATCTATTTATTTAAATTTCTAAAACAAAAGTTCTCTGTTGTTTTAATTTTTAATAATTTCAAGAAATTATAGCTTGAATTGAATTGATTCTTCTTCATGTGCTCGAATGAATGAGTTAAACATCCTTTGCCGAAAATGGGAAAAATGAAAAAAAAAAAATTAAATATTAATTAAAAATATATTATTTTATCAATAATACCTCATCCTGCAAAAAGACATCCTTATTGATGTTGACATTATTTTTCTCATCCTTTATGACATGGTCTTCCTCTTTCTCTTTTTTCGTTGTCTTTAAAATTTATCACATTTCCTCCTATGAAAAAATTCTAACCTTCTTTTTTTTCTTTTTCTTTTCTCCTTCTTCTTTGTTCTCTTGTATATCTTCCCAATTTTCTCTGATTTCTTCTGGTTTTTGGCCCTCATCATTTTCCTTCTTCTCCACTTCTTTCACTTCTTTCTTTTCTATTACCTGTTCTACTTTATTATCCTCATTCTTTTCTTCCTCTTTCTTCACTTCCTCACCTTCTTCATTCTCATCATCTTCCCCTTGTTCTTCTTCATTGCCACCATCTTCGTCTTCATTTTCCCCCTCTTCCACATCATCCAGATCTTTCACTTCTTCTTTTTCCTCCTCACTTTCACTCCTATCCTCATATTCATTCACTTCCGCAGCTCCATCATCATCAATTTGGAACAAACTTTAGCATAAAAACTTTAATAAAAATGATAAATTTAGTTTGAACGTTGGATCATATTTGAATAATGCTCTTCCACTCAAGATATTAGTTCCTTTGGTGCCTGTTTTTTTGGCTTCTTCTTTACGTTTTTTCTCAGTTTCTTCTTCTTTCTTTTTTTTCTTTTCATCTTTCCAAGCGTAAAACTTTTCTTTCGTGATAGGAGTCCCGTTCATAGATGTTATTTTGCTTCTTTCTTCTTCCAAGACCTCCTCCAAAATCGTGTCATCTTCCTTTTTCCCTAATGCAATATCTCTTTTTAAGACATAATTTGGTGGTAAGCAATGCCTTCATTTAAAAACCTTATATTTTAAAAAATTAATTGAAAAAGTACCGATAAATGCATCCCATACCATTGGGACATTGCCATTTCCATCCATATTTCTTGTTTTCAACAGCATCGAGAAAGAATTTGCAGATGATTTCTGTGGGTTTTTGGTTTTTATATTTGCCTTCCTGCGCTTTCACCACCTCGACTAATTTCTTCTCATCCCATTTTTCCATGTCATCTTCTGTCTGATCAAATAATTGCATTCTTTGATCAGTGTATATATCAATATCTTCTGATTTCTTCTCGATATCCAAATCATGAGAAAATTTGCATTTTTTCCCTTTTTGACATAATCCTTGCTTAAAATACGCACATAACACCGTTTTAGGGTCTACATCTTCTTCCAAAGCACTAGCTTTAACAGTATCCACAGCTTTGTATAGGGAAGCTAACAGAGCCTTTTCTTCCTCTTCTTTTTTCTTGGCTTTTTTGGCCTCAAATTCAGCCGTTACTTCCTTTTCGATACTCACGTTTCCGATTTTTACTTTGGTTTCGACACCTTTGATGAACCTATAAATTTAATAAATGAAGGGATGGGAAAAAAAAGAAGGGGAACTTTTGGACTGTCTTGGATTTGTTTTTGTTTTTTAATCCGAATGTTCTATCTTGGATAATTTTCTCTTGCTGCTTCTTCTCGACTTTTTTGCTGGCGCCTGAGTTTTTTGGGGGCATGATAAGATTTTTTTGAAGAAAATTTAGAGCTTTTAAGTTTCTTTAATTCTTTGTTCTATTATATATAAAAGATTTTTTTTTTTTTGCTATTTTAAAAAGAACATTTTTTTTTTTTATTAAGAAAAAAAGAAAAATTTAGAAGAAAATTTTATATTTCATATAATTTTTTACAAAAAAATTAATATAATTTCATAATTTTCATAATGAGCAAAATTATGTGAAAAAAAACAAAATTTCTTTTTTTTTTCGTTCTAAAAATACAAAAACAAATTAATAAAACTTATTATTTTTTAATAAGGAAATAAATTAATGAACAACGATAGCGCTGCCACCAATTCTAACGAAATCCACATTGAGGTTTGTCAAAATTGCAGATTACATCGTTGGTGCACCCGCCATGATGAAAAAAAATACAATCTCATTTTCGAAAACGTCTCAAAAGCTTTAACCAAAGAATTAGGCTCATCCTATAAGATCCTCAAGAACATAAATAATCCAAAGCCTCGGATTGGTGCATTTGAAGTGACTTTTAACGACAAAATAATTTTCTCTAAGATAAAAAACGGCTGTTTTCCTGATCCCAACGTAGTGGCTTTGAAAGCTAAAGAAATAATTATTGAAGGCAAAAGTGGTGAGAAAAAAGAAGAAGAAAAAAAGCTGGAGGCCAATGAAAAAAAGTCGAAGAAAAAGGCACTAGGACTAAGTAAACCGAAAGAACCAGACTCGAAAATCCCGAAATATGATATCATATGCGCCTCACCAATTAAAATTAATAGGGCCTATCAAGAAAACGAAGGATTTAATATAGAAGAATCGAATGTTCAGAAGAAAAATTAAGGAAATATGAGAAAATAGATAGTTTTTAAAAGAAATTGAAATAAAGGAACTTTTTTAAAAATATAAAAAACGCGTTAATTTATTATACGTTTGTCAAGGGTGGATTCGCAAAAGCTCCCGAGAAACTTATCAGGATTTAATAAATTATCAATGATAACTCCTTTCTTCATTTCCTTCTTCAAAATCCCATAATAAATCAATAAAAGCAAATAAATAGAACATCCTGCGATCCCCGCATACATCGAAATCCCAATCTTCCCCTTCAATTCATAGGTCCGATTATATAAATTCCAAAACACCAGGGATAGGATATAAAGAATCATTGATAAAACCTTAAAAAATAAGGGTTTCACGATTTTTAACTTAAGTTTTTCGAAGTCATTTATTGCTTTAAAAGCCAAATGGATGATCAAAGCGAAAAATACCGAATGGAAAAAAAGCCCCACACTCAAAAGAATAGTGCAAACCCTCCCTGACAATAAAAAATTAGCTAAAATGTCACATACATCAGGAGATTCAATCAATGTGGGACATTTCAAATCGATGAAATGAGAAATCCTATAGAAGTCATGGGAGGCATCCTCATATAAATATAACAATCCCACCCAAATCCGATGTTCGAAATAAAACCATTCGTAATAAACCAAACAACAAATCAAACCACTCACGGTCAGGAAATTCAAAAACGCGACAAGAATCAAATTATTCCTTAATAATTTTAACCTTCGTTCATGTTCTAACTCCTGAATGCCTATAGTTTCAACTCGATTTAAGACCCCCTTCCCGTTATTGGGAGGAGGACATTGTTGGGAAACCTCCAAGTCACCAATTGTTTCTTTATTCATTTCAAAAGCACTTCTCATTGCTTTTAAAAAATTTGGTTTTTTGGGTTTGTAGTTTATTAATCAGAAAAATTGCAAAGTTTTCGAAATTTAACAATTGATTTATTTGCAAAAAATCGCATTCTGCTGAAAAGCATATTTTAAGGAAAAAAAAAATTATTGTTTGTTGGGTTTTGTATTTTTTTAATTACCTAAAAGGGAAGGAAAAAAATCAAAAGCTGAGTTATTTTAATAATTTAATTTTTGAAATTTAACAATCGATTTTATTTTTCAAAAAAATCGAATTTCGAATTTCAGCTAAAAAACCTTAACAAATCAGATTACCTATAAAGAAAAAATTGATAGTTTTTTGGCTTTTGTAATTTTATAATTAAATGTGAAAAAATCGCAAAATTGAGTTAAATTAATATTTTTATTTTTGAAATTTAACAATCGATTTTATTTAAAAATCCCAAATTTTGAATTTCTGCTAAAAACCATCAAGACCTGATATTCCTATGGAGAAAAAGAAATTATTTGACGCTATTGGTTATCTTTACATTTCAATCGCGGTTTCTTTTTTCCTCCCAACTTCCCAATAATCATATTGATATATTTCCATTAGTGGTTAGCATGTATCTCTTGTTTGATTCGTTCAGACTTCAATTTTGCTTTTGCTTTAGTATGTTATTATCTCTTGATTTCAAAGGATGACTCATTGAACTCCAAAATAGTTATTTCTTTTATATTTCATAGAAAAAATCATGTTTTTTTTTTGTAGTTAATGATAATTACAGCAATTTTATCAGTTTTCGATTTAATTTGGCTGTCATCCATAGGAGGAATTTGGTGCGAATGGTTGGCTAACAACACTTCTTGGAATAGAGAACATGCACTTCACGTTTTTGTCATCATAACGTCAGTTTTTGAGCTTACTTTGAAATTAGTCGCATGTGGAATGATTTATGTTTATAGACAGAAGCAAAGTTCTTATAATTTCTTAAAAAATATGAAAAAACTATGATTTTTTTTTTCATTTTTTCTTAGCTTCATTGGAAAACGTCGGCTTGAAATCAGATCCTGGGAACCCAATGGGATATCGTTCGGATCAAATATGATTTGTTGTTTATAATATAAAAACACACGAATGAAAATCAAAAATTTTTAATTTTTCAAAAAAAAAAAATGACCCTAATTTCCTATTTTTTCATAATTTTCTTATTTTTTTCTTACACCAATGCCATAGAGACTCGTCTTAATGGTCTGGAATTGTTATGTGTTAGTTATAATTTAACAGAACTGAAGAATCCACCTGTTAAATTGACTTTTATGCTATCATGTTCTGGAGAAAACGAAAAAGAAATTGAAATAATGGTGAAAAATTCGCATAATATGCCTCTTTGGCATGAATCTGGAGTATCTCATATTTTAAAGGATCTGAATGTCACAGAAAAGGGGTTATATCATTTTTGTGTGAAGAATTTGGACAACAAAGAAAAAAAAATCACTTTTTATATAACGAATGATGAAATTGTCAAGGATTCTAATATAGAAATGCAATCGTTAGATAGTTTACAGGCGTTATTAGGCCAAATTATTAATGGGATTAAAAAGATTTTCACAGGACAGGAAATATTGAATGAAGTGTCAAATAATCATATGAACTTATTGATGGATAAGCTGAATTTATTAAAGAACTGTTTATTTATCAAAATGAGCATTCTTATGATGATAGGAGTGATCCAATATTTGATAATAAATGCGATGTTTAAGAAGGGGAAAACAGTGGAAAACGCATAAATTCTTCATTTAAACGAAATATTCATTTTATTACAAATAAAAAAAAGATTTAGCTTTTTTTCATCTCGAAAAAAATGAAAAGAATTTGTTTGCTCCTCGGGTTGATTTTCTTAACCCAGGCTTTTGAGTTCGAATTGGAGGGGAAAGATGAAGTATGTCTGAAATTCAAAACTCTCGAGATCGAAGGGTCCATGTCCTTTGATGCTGTGTCCTCAGGCTTTAATAACAAATTGGTCATATATAAAATCTTAAATGAACAAACTGAAGTAATTACCGAAAGAAGGAAATCAGCAGAATTTCATTATACAATCAATCAGACCAAACTCAATGAAATCTATAGATTCTGTGTGAAGGATCTTGATGGAACAAAAAAAAATATCTATTTAAGTCAATACGAACGCGCTACAATTTCCAGCAAACCAGTCCAAAAGGACTCATTTGAAAGTTTAAGATCCTTATCGTTGTCACTTTTAGAAAAACTCAGAAAAATCGAACAGGGAATCAGATTTAGAGAAACTTTGGCTTCAAATCATATTGATCTAACTACTAGGAATTTAGATAATATAAAGTATGGATCTTTGGCCAAAGTGTTGATAGTTGCCTTGATAACAATGATAGAGATTTTTATTCTGATGAAATTTGTGGAAAAAAGAGAACGGGTGATCCCTCGATAAATGCGAAATATATACCTTAATTCGAAAAAAATTTGAATTTCCAATTAATTATATTAAAAAAAAACTGAATTTTTAAATTTTTCATGAAAGAAGGCATTTTAAAATTTCCGAATAAAACCTTAAAGGAAAACAAGAACGTTCCAAATAATGTCATGGGGGTTCCAACACCGAAAAATGGTAATGAGATGGGATTGAAACCTATAAAAATGAAGGAAAAAGAAAACAGAATTCTCACAAAGGAACAATTGGATGAAGAAAATAAGTTGCTTTTGGAAGTTATTAAGAAAAATGAGAAAAAGATTGAAGTTTTATCAAAAAATGAGAAAATCAAAGAATTATTCAATATCAAATCATTCGTCAATGATAATTACAAGGAATTTGTGGGATTAGTGGAGGATTTCAAGATTATGAAGGCTTCGGAGATGAAGTTAAAAGAGAAGTTGTTAATTTATGATGATTTATAATTTTATATGAAATATTTGAAAGACGCGAGAAATTGGAAAGTTTTTTCAATGAAGATGTGAAAAGAAAACAATCATCGAAAAATGCGGAAAAAACAACGAAGAACTTAGAGGATAAAATTCGAAGACTACAAGAAGATGTATATATAATATTAAAATATAAATATTTTCATTAAATGATTGTTAGGTGGAAGAAATGCATGCGAAAAACAAAAAATATAACGAACAATTAAGCAAAAAAGATTTTTTCAGAGAATATGAATATATGAATCGGGAGGCAATTTAACAGCATATATATTAGTCGATAAATATAAATTTTTTAGGCTGATGGCTTGAAATTGCAGAATCAAAATTTGGAAGCTATGTTGAATAAAGAGCAGGAAAAATAAAGAAAATATATAATAAAAAAAATATTTTTTGTATTGTTTAATGATGTTCACTTCTATTCTTATTTTTATTTATCATTTGTAAAATTAGAAATAAATAGTTTTTAAAGGCAAAATTGCTAGAAAAACACGTCATACTCAATAGAATTTTGTGCCAAAATAGAAAATTCTTTCATTTCCCTCTTTTCCTTCAACAGTTCTTTCTTGCTTTTTTTCGCAGTGGTCGTTCTTTTCAGGTCATGTTTGGCTTTCCTCTTTCTATTCGTAAATTTATTCTCAAAATCGCTATATTCTTCATCAACAGTTTCCTTAAATGGCTCATATTCTTCATCATCTTCTTTTCCTTTCCTCTTATTTTTCGACTCTTTTTTTTCATAAGTTTCGAAATTTTCAACCATCATATTAGGAATTTTATTATTTTCCTTTAAGGAGGAAGTTGATTTTTTTTGGTTCCTAGTCTTGATGGACTCATTTAAGTCAATGGTTATTAGATTTGGGTTGGTTTTTTCTTGTTTTTTCTCTGCACTTTTCAAAACATCCAGAAAGTCGGTCAAATTCTTATAATTTTCATGGTTGTCTTCGAATAAAATGCTGTAAATTGAATGAAGGTTGTTTTGGAGATTTGAGAGGTTTTCGATGGGAGGTTTGCAAATATCAAGTTGAGATTCTAAAATGAGAAATTTATGTTTCACTGTCTCGTATTTATTCTGAAGAGCCTTTTTTTTCAAAGATTAAGTTATTGTAAAATACATTAGAAAAAAAACCATTAGCTCATATTTTCGATGGAAATCAGTTTTATGGGAAGAATCAAGAGAATTTTCAATGATTTCTGAGAGGAGTTCTTGGATAAAATTCGAATTTGATGGGTTTTCCTCTAGGAAAGGAGATTCTTCTTTAATAGACTCCATCATTTTAACAGATCAAATAAACGTTAAATTTAAATTATCGAAAAATGAAGGTATATAAGTAATATTTATTATTTGTAATAGAAAAAAAATACTTTTAAATTTCGAAAAAACCTATTAAGACACAACAAAATTTATCAGAATTAATAGCAAATTTTAGCTTTGGCAATCATGACTTTTTTACAAATTTTAGCTTTGGCA
>Ga0302186_10004111_pt1 | contig 10278 bp, 3 predicted proteins | sample II_Bog_E1_2_FD_198782 | JGI IMG/M metagenome (GOLD analysis project Ga0302186, IMG submission 198782) | Peat permafrost microbial communities from Stordalen Mire near Abisko, Sweden - II_Bog_E1_1 | ecosystem: Environmental > Terrestrial > Soil > Wetlands > Peat | place: Sweden: Abisko, Stordalen...
CTCTCCTTGAAACAGCGAAAAAATATTTTTAAAACTCAAGTAAAATAGTATAGAAAGTTAAAGAAAAAGCTCTCTTATAGTAGTGGTAAAATTTGAAAATGGTATACGAGAGAGAAACTCTCTTTGATTTCGTTTCCTTTGTTGAATAAATCGTATATATGATGGGGCGAGATAGATTGAACACCATTCAGCTAAAGTGATCTTTATAAATTTGACTGAAGGAATTAGTTTCATGATTTTGAGCTTTACTGTCTATTAAATAACGTAATGTAAATAAATGACATAATGAAATTTGATTTAGGAGAATCATACAACCTTAGAGGCAATTTTTTCTTGAGTCATTTTGATTTCCTCAATGAACTTTAGAGCTGACTCTTCAATATGATAATCAAACTACCCTTCGTTGAGTGTCTCTTCAACACACTTAATTAATTCCGAAAGGCCATCCTTGTTTCTTTTGAGTTCCTCATCCTTGAGATGCTGGAGCCAAAGACGTGCCTATTCTATTTTAAGGTATTCCAAATCAATGCTAAAGTTCATAATCAGATCAAACATATCCGTTTTGGGTCTTTATCTGAGAGATGTGCGATTTTCTTGCATTTAAATTTCGTTATCTTATTCCTCATAGATTGGATAATCTTCCATTTCCTACTTGACATACTACTAAATGGGATCTTTGAAAAATGTCTCTTCATCACATGGTATTTTATTTATGAAGTTATGAAGATTCTTTGTGGTAATGATTACTCGCTGATTCTTCTTAACAAGATATATCAAATTCAGCAACCGTTTGCTCATCTCAATTTATTTTATTATATACTGATATAGTTTAACATTGTAATACCATTTATAATTCAACTTGATGGACTCAAATTTAGAAGAAGGCGAGATTTAAATATAGTAGTAGGAGGGTCGAAAGCGAATCAAAGTTAATGAAGATGTACCGGAAGATTAAGGATGGATCGTAGTGAAAAAAAAATAAGCCCCACTAACAGTTTTTGTTAGTGATTTGTCCAAGATAACTCGATATTACAGTCACAAATCTATTCAGAACTATTTGCGCTATCTCTTGGTTCAATCCGTACCTAATCCAATGTGGCTCAGCATTCGGCGGCAATCTCTAATTTCTCAGATCATTTATATTGACCTATAAATTGAGAACAGTTTATTTGAGTCCATGTTGTAGGAAAAATAGCTCACTTTTTTAGCCACTATTGCTAATAGTACAAATAAAGCCACTTTTAAACCATCATATTCTATCTTTAGAGAAGATCTTTGGTAAAACTTGCTGTGCTTTGAAAGCGAGCAAAAGATATAGAGCAGCATATCAATTGAGGACATGCCGCAATCCCTTACAGAAGAATTGTATCAAAAATATCTTCCCTTTGTTCTCACTCCCTAAGATTTAAAATTGCATCTTTATCCCATAAAGGAGCTGCCACTATATCAAGACTACTACGTTCCTTCAAAAATAGCTGACAATAAACCTGAGTTAAAAAATACGATCTTAGTCGTGGACTGTGAAATGGTAATGTCTGCCTTTGGATATGAATTAGCCCGAGCAACCATCATCAATTTTTAGGGTGAGACTCTTTTTGATGAACTATTTATACCAGACTTTCCAGTCACAGATTATAATACTCAATATAGTGGCATCACTAAAGAAATGCTTTCATCAATAACTAACACCCGATAGAATAAACTTTATCCATTCCTTTAAGGATTACTTTGTCCAAGTACCATCTTGATTGGACAATCTCTGTAAAATGATCTACGCGCAATGAAACTGATCCACGAACGGATAATTGACACTTCAGTACTATTTATGCGCAAAAATGGTATTAAAATTAGACTTAAAACTTTGACTGAGCAGATCCTTAAGGTAAGAATAAAGTAATATAGCGCAAAATACAAGGAGGGCAGCATGACTCTGTCGAAGACTGTCTTGCTGCGCTTCACTTAGCACGTATTAAAATATAAAACAATGAAGGGATAAGTAAGCGGGACTATGGCCTTCTAAGGGAGCTATCATCTATGCAGAAAAGTGTAGCAGTGATCGACTATGCTATTGATTATGTACATTTACCATGATATAGGGTATGAGGGAGTATAATGCAAATCATTATTAAAAAATAGAGCCATTATAAAAATCAGAAAATATCTTGAGGAAGGTTAAAAAATACATTATAAATGGAGTAGCGGTTCCCACCTTAATATTAACACGAATATAAAAGCCAGAAGAGATTGAATGGGAAGCTTACTATCAATAATTTGATCGTTCTTTCTAAAGTCTGTATACAGAATTGCCTTAGAAAACATTACTTTTTGTCAACTGTCAAGTCAACCCCAGCGTCCAAATAATTACGAGTGGCAGTACTCTCAAATCTCAATCCTCAACGCGAAGCCCTTGCTTTATATTCGGAATATGATATTCCTTGATAATTAATCTATAAGCTCTATATAATAATATAATGATCTATCAATATTAAACATAAATAATTGAGTGGAACTATTAATTTCAATTAATCAGGCCCTTCACATTCCAGATAGCCAATTTTTGGTCCCATGAACCCGTTATAACCCTCTCATTGTCTAAAAAGGATATGGCTGGAACATTTTAAATATGTAGGGCTAAATTTCCAAGGATCTTTGGATCGTGTGTCTCTGATTCAGCATTCCAAAGCCTTACTGACCCGTCTCGCCCTGAGCTGAGAAGAATCTTCCGGGTTGGATGATAATTTACAGTTCTCACAGAATCGAGATGAGCCTAAAACTAAGTCTGTTTTATTAATTTATTATTATACTCATACCAAGCTATGGTTCCATGGCTTGTTCCACAAAAAACTCTTTTGTTGATGATTTTAAAGTTAGCTGCTACGGATTAGCATTTGGAATCATGCTCATTCGGAATTACAATGTCCTGACTCACCTGATTAAACGTTTTTGAATCAAAAGCCAAAAGATAGGAACTAAGAGTGCTCGCGAATAATAGTTATTCATTTCGAGACCATTTAAGATCATAGACAACTAAAGTGTTTATTTGAATCTTTTTTAGAGGTTCTTTTGTTTTGGCCATATCCCATATAAAAATTTAACCCTGCTCGCCACAAGTTCCAAGTAATTTACTGGATTAGTTGAATCGAGTGCAATAAATCTTGTCTTTATGTCCATTAATCCTAATTCCTGGGGAGGATTTTTTGGAGTCCCAAATAAGAACTGATTTATCAGGTCCTCCAGAGGCTAGCATATTTCCATCATTCGAGTAATCCAAAGCCCAAACTCCTTATCTAATTTGAAGATTGCATACTTATGATCAGCAAGAGTCATAGTTTCCTTAAAAGTATTGGCATCCCATAGCTTAATTGTCTTGTCATGAGATCCTGTGGCAAAAGATCTTTGATTTGGGTGAACTGCTAATGATTCTATTGAGTTTCCGTGAGCCTTTTCGATGAATTGAGTCGGGCCTATTTGTATTTTAATGAGGTCTTGCTAAAGGGGAATGATTGGGTTTTCTGCTTTCATGGATATGTTACAATCAATTATAACTATACTACGATTTTAGGATAACTTAGAAAATATAATTTATCAATACTCGTAAGCTGCAAAAGTTAATTTAAAAAATTAGTTTTAATATTTATTTTTTAATTGTTCGTAATGGACTAAAATCCATTTTCGTACAATTTCATAATAAAAAAAATTGAAATGTTAAAATGCCACTGTGGGAAATTTATCAGTTCGCTATCATTAACAGAAAGGGATTAGCATTTCATATTAGTATGAGTTACACTTTCTTTTTTAAATAGACTGAAATGGCATATTATTTTTATTGAATGCTGAAAGAGAGAGAGCAACGTAGAAAAATTCAATCGCTAAATGGTAAATTAACTCTCTAAAACTCAAGCAGGATTAGCAAACTTGAAATGTAACCTAAGCTACGCGTACGCAGCATGGGAAACCAGCACAGCAAAGACTTTAATCGATATTATATTAATCCCTCCAAGCGATACAAAGTACAATAGTAAAACCCAAAATAATCTCCCAAAAACTACAAGGATGAAGCGTTCGTATACAAGAATTTGCATAATGTTAATTTTTGGAATTGGGTTCATCCTCTTGACAATTATCGTTTCAAGAAGTCTCCAGCAAATACTATTTCTCATCAAGTAAACATTCCAGCTCTTGAAAAATTTAGGTGCTATATGTAAAGTGGTGTGAAGAGGAGAGTACCTCTAGTCATCAAGGAAATTTTGTGTCATAAACTATGATTCCAAATTTTCTATCTTGTTGATCAATCTAGTCCTTATTTATTGTAAAAATGTGTTGAGCTAATGGCAATTATTTAAAATTCATTGATGTGTAATTGATGCAATAGCATAAAAGGGTCATTGTTCAAATTATTAATTTGAAATTTAAAGAACTCAATGTCGGAAAAGATGATTTTTGTGAGATAATCCCAAATGTATTGTTATTTTGATATTCAAAAAATTTCTAATCTAATTTTTGACTATGAATTATTGAGCTTCTATTTATTATTTAAAAGTATGTCGAAGACCAAGGGGAAAGAAAAAAAGCCATAAAACTATGAACGGTAAATGACATTTAATTAAGTTTGTAGAAAGAATTCTAAGAACAAAAACGATAATTATTGGACGCCACATTCGCCCTCAAAAAGATGCAGGAAAGATCTTGCTTTTTGTAAAGATTGAGATATTTAGATCACAATAAAATCTGCGCTTAGAGAAGGCTAGAGAAGACCAGGTGCTTCTACTTAATTAAAAAATTGAAGAGTTAGTATGATTATCGTTACATAGTCAATAAAGAATGAAACAAATTAAAAACGACTTCTTGCCATGAGAAATGATCTTACTAACGCCTAGGTTGAAAATAAGAAACTTATTAATGCCATAAGCCTACTGGAGAAAACAACTGCAGATGATAGGGCTGAACGAACGAAGTAGTATTAAGACTTAAAAAAAACTTACACTTTCGAAATGGCAAAGTATGATAACATGCTTACTGACTACAAATTATATATGGGAGAAAGAGACTCACGGCAGAAAGATATTAATGACTTAATTGAAGCCAGAGAAGTGGAAGTTGCCAATCGGATAAGAGAAGTCGCTGATAAAGAGAGGGAAAAAGTGCAAGCTACTGATAAAATCAGAGACGGTAAATATGCTATTATACAGAAATGGGTGGAAAGATTAGAGAAATGCGGCAAAACCTTTTAAGTTTAAAAAAATAGGAATTGGAGACTACCACTCGGCTGACTATGTTGCAAAATCACCAGCTAACCAGCGAGTTAGAGTATCAAAGTAAGCAGACAGAGAAAATTGTATTTAAAAACTAGGAACTATAATCTACCATTGCTAAATTACGCCAAGAACTTGAGATTCACAAACAAGTGGAAGATTAATTGGCCAAGCGTTCTCATTTTTCAAAAGGAATAATAAAAAAATTGCATGTAAGAGTTGAAGAACTTGAGCAAGAACTAGAAAGTACTAAGCAATCGCAAAAATATAATAAAAATAACTAAGAGGAATCAATTGAAAGCAACACTGAAATCAAAGGAGAAAATAAATTAAACTTTAGAAAAGATACTCAAACTAAAAATAAAGAAGATAAGCCAGCTGAACGCAGTATGGTTCAGGCCATTGATAAATAACTATAACGATCAGAAAAGAGGTACGCTGAATTGTTCACTCGATATGAAAATCTAAGAAAAGAAAAGGAATAGTTGAGTCTGAAATGGTAGACAGCTCAAAGAGCAAAAAATTAAATTTTTAATGCTTTACTAAGAGGCTACGAGGAAATAATAAATGAATCTTCTTCCAAATAAGGTGAATAAGGAAGGAATGATGAAATTATGTTAAATTTAGAGTCTTTAAGAGGTAAAACTGTCAACGAATGGACTAAGGAATAACTAAAAAGTGTGATTTTACTATTGTTGCAGATCACTCAATCAAATCTTTCCAAAACAAACTTAGCAGTGCCAAACCTCGGCAGGATATTAGTTTTTGATTCAAGTGATAAATAAAAGAACTTGCCAAGTATTGTTACATCTATATAGAGTTATCCACGGAGAGATAAAAGAAGTTAAAAAAAAGTGCCAGCTAGAATCGATTTTTTTAGACAGAGGATGTGTGCGTTTTGGCCAAAAATTAATTGTCTAAAGACAAATATTCCATTAACATTGCCAGCAAATTAGTAACAGGCAAATTACGGGAATGGGGTAAACCAGTCACTTCTCAATCACGCGGACGCCTACAGCGTAAATACATGCTTAGTACTAGTTATCGTAACTGATCATAAATTTTTGGTTGTTATAAAAGTTGTAAAATTCTACTAACTATTTAAGACTAACTCCGATCTAAAAAATATTAATTTTCTTAACCCTTTTTTCCATTTTAAATTAAAGAAGTGATAGTTAAATCAATTATATTCAATTTTCATTTTATATAATTTTACTTGGCATATAAATTCTGAAAAAAACAATATTTACTCAATGTCCCCAACAATAAATAAATATTTAACTTAATTATGTTTGTGTTTTCAAATCACTGAAGAGGAATATCTAACTGATTCCATTAAATAATTTTTAAATTGTATTTAGGAGAAATGCAGTTTTTAAAATATCATGTTTCTGATACGAATAATTGTTAATATAAAAATGTTTGAGCGGGAGAAGATTCATTTTAATCTGTTTAATCAAACTGAATATAGTTTGATAAATTTTACTTCGCACATCAATAACAATATGCAATATAATTTTTGAAAATATCAAAATATCAAATAAAATCTCTTGAAGAGGGAAATATAAGGACTTGTATGCGACATCACAAAGAATATGAGTATATTTTGAACGATTAATTATTTTTACAAATCGGATCTAATAAGTGACCCTATTTTTAAATAGTTAGAACAACAAATTTAAATAATGTTCAGAGCTGCTTCTATTGCCAAAAATTTATTATACCGCACCTTGCAACCATATGGAATCACTCCCCAGTTCATGCACCCCCTTTCTGCATAACTTTTGTTGGATTAATTTCCTAAAACTACAAAAAGAACAAAAACCATATGCACCATTGGGTATCCTTTAAATTACATAGGCCGAAGACCTAACACAAAGAGGAGGCTACTGTTCTCTTGAATGAAGGTTTGAATGTCGCGCGACTCAATTTTTCCCACGGTGACCACGCAGAACATCTTAAGCAAATGAGGGGAGTTGAGCTAGCAGTAAAATCAAATCCTCTAAATCATTGTTCTATCCTGTTAGATACGAAAGGGCCATAAATCAGGACTGGGCGCATGGTAGACGACATACCAATCTATCTAAAGAAAGACCAATTGCTCGAGTTAAGTAATTTTACACTTAATCAGCCACTGATTATTCACACTTGGGAACTATTTAACGAATTGCTTGCTCATATCAGGATCTTGCAACCACACTCAAGGTTGGCAGAAGAATTCTTTTTGCGGACGGTAATATTTCATCAGTGGTTAAAAAAATTGAAAATGGGCTGGTCACAGTGCAAATATTAAATGATGGCAAGGTGGGTTCAAAGAAGAACATGTGTTTACCAGGAGTGGCAATTACTTTACCAACAATTGGGGAATATGATCAGTATGATCTTGTGGAATTTGGTCTGAAGAACCAAGTGGACTATATTGCCGTATCTTTTGCGAGATATTTGTCTGATCTTACTAAATTAAGAGAGTTTCTGATCAGCAGAGATCCAGTTCATGGACCTAATATTCATATTATAAGCAAAATAGAGAATCATGAAGCAATCCAGAATTTGGATTAAATTATTCAGGGTTCAGATGGTATTATGATAGCCAGAGGAGATTTGGGTATGGAGGTACCCATTTAAAAAGTTGTTCTTCTCCAAAAATATATCATGGGAAAAACTATAGATGCTGGAAAATACGTAACTTGCGCCACCCAGATGCTCTAGTCAATGTAAACCCACCCGAGACCAACTAGAGCAGAGGTTTCTGATATAACCAACGCTGTACTCGATCTAACTGATGCTACGATGACATCAGGTGAGACTACCAATGGTCAATTTCCCTACGAATCTGCCAGATAACTGAGATTGGTAAAGAATAAATAATTTAGATAGCGCAAGAGGCAGAACTAACAACTGCTTATAAAAGAATATTCGAGTATAAGAAACGTTACTTAAATCATGAAGATAAAGAGGCTCTTGGGGCTATCTCGCTTTCATTCGAGATCACTGCTGATCTCATTTTCATTGAGACTGATGATCTCAAACTTATTAATAGACTATCTTGCCTTAGACCTAGAGCTTATATTTGCGTATTTTCAGATCTTCCCCACGTTACAAGTCTGACTGCTTTAAACTTTGGAGTGTACACTTTTCCTAAGTACTATCGTAAAAATCCCGAAGAGTTTGTGGCAACAGTTGGCAAGGGTTTCTTATTTGAAAACAGATCGGAAGTAGTTATCCTGCAATTGGAGACAAATCAAAAGAGTTCGATCATTAATCACCGTGTCACCCGCTTTACCAAATGATTTGTCAATCAATATTAGATTTAAAAAGCATGATTTATCATTAACTAATAAGCTGGAAGACATATTTTTTATAACAATTCTTATGTTTTATTGTGGCTTAAATATTAAGGTATTCATTTTTATTTGAAACGAATATCAAATTCGCAGAAAGTAATAAAAATAATACTTCATTTTGACATAAAGATCAAATCCTTTGAATATGATGATGCTTAGCATGATTAGACGTCTCAGGAAGATTTTTAGGTAAGTCAATCAAAGCCGAATTTGTCATCCCTGCAGTACCAGTTGATTCTGTTTTTTTCATTTGACATATAACTTATTAATTCCTATCCTTTTCTGTCTGTAAGTTATTTTGAGGTGACTTAGCTGGAGCATTCTATTGCTGTTTGTTATTGGGTCTTGAGGAAACGCACCCCATTGAGTTATAATATAGATAATAAAATTTATATATTCTTGGTTTAAATTTCTCTTCTCTCAATATGTATCATGAAATAATTTTAAAAAATATAGGTTAGTTTACGAACGATCAATATTAATTATTAAATTAATAAATTTAGAAAAGATGATTTTTTAGTTTATATAGTTGTTAAGAATAAATTTTTCAATGTTCATAAATGAAATTATTATTTTTTATTATCTTTTATTTCCTCCATTGCCCGAAGTTTACAATGAGAAAGGAAATATAACATCAAGAGAAGCAATTTAATTGTTTACAATCATTCACTTATTTTCACAAAATTAGTTAGATTCATTGATACAATATTAATCCTAAAAGTTACTTATATTATTATTAGAATAATTATGCTCATAAAGAGATGTCAGATCATTCATAACTGTCAAATTTTAACAGCGAGAAGAGTTGGGAGGAAGATTATTGCGAATAAACCAACGAGCAACAATACCAAGCAGCAAAGAAATCGGCAACACCAACGCGAATACAATTTTGGACCTGTATGAATGTAATATTACCTACTATTTGCTTGATGAAGGCGAGAGGACTAAAAAAGTCGAACTGTAATCTTCCTGCAGGTTCTGGTAGAGTAGGATATACGTTAGGTTCTGATCTACCATAACCATTTTCCAACTATTTTTCAGCTTTTTCAAAAGGCACGAGCTCAAAGCTCATCTGGACTCTTCCCTGCGGTTGAGGAATACCTAAATTACATTACTGATACCAAACTCATCTTTTTATTTGTGGTTGTAAACATCAAACCAAAACCGATCAGTGATCTGAAAATTCTTTTATTTAATTCTCATTTTAGACTTAACAGGTTTTTTTCTTTTTACTGCCTTCTGAATTAACTTGTGGAGTTAGTTTAGATTTATTCGTTTTTAGCCGATCAGATTATTGTAGCCCACTAAATCTCTATCCCAAATCTGAATTGTAAATACATCAGAATACATGTCCTCTGGCTTAGGAGGGTAATTTACAGGAAATTTAAGGCGATAATTGAAATTTCCCACAGAACGACAGCACCAGTGAGTGTCAGTTTCTTGTTTCTCAGATGTGCCCACAAAACCACGGACAAACACATCGTTGGATTACATTTCAACATTTTTATAGACACAATCATCAGTAGACCAGACAATCACTCTTAATTAGTATTTATCGAAGGGTGGAGGATGTATTTTATGAGCAGGAGTACTTAGCCATTTCTTTTTTTCGATTAGATCTATCCAAGTCTCTAATCTGCCTTGAGTTCCCATGCCGTATTCAGAATAAAGATTACGCAATT
>Ga0302186_10004112_pt1 | contig 10278 bp, 9 predicted proteins | sample II_Bog_E1_2_FD_198782 | JGI IMG/M metagenome (GOLD analysis project Ga0302186, IMG submission 198782) | Peat permafrost microbial communities from Stordalen Mire near Abisko, Sweden - II_Bog_E1_1 | ecosystem: Environmental > Terrestrial > Soil > Wetlands > Peat | place: Sweden: Abisko, Stordalen...
TACACTATCCAAATAAGCAGGATTGACCGGCAGATCCAAAGAATCGATAGGTATATGTTGATTGGTTCGTCTTAATATTGCCCTGGCAGAAAGATACGCTGATGGATTTGAAATAGAATAAGGGCTATTGTTTTTGTTGGTAAATTGAATGTAATACCGCTTAAATGCAGTTTGAGAAAATGCTGTGGTGCAAAAAATAATTGCAAAAAACAGGCTTATTATTTTTTTCATTTTATTTATTATACGACACTGCCGACAAGGTATAAATAAAGCCATTATTGGCACGTTGTGGCCAGGGTACACTTGGTGGTCTTAGGGTGGAGCTGTCATCAGCCAAAACGGTTAATTGCTTATAAACCAATCCAACATTTTTTGCATATTTTTCTACAGAATAGGTATAAGCCTGTAAGCTATTAGTAGAATCCTGTAAAACAGTAAGTGTAGAATCTGACGACAAGGTGCCTGAAGTTGAAGTAAGAGTCAATGGCACATCAATATTTTCATAATAATAATTCCAACCGGCTAAAAACGCATTCGTATCTACACAATCAATATAAGAATTACCAAACCATGTTACACCTAAAGCGGGAGGAAAAAGTAATTTTATATATTTAAGTGGCTCTTCTGTTTTTTGTGCCGTACTGGTATAACGATTAGAATACCAGGTGTAGTAAACTACCCAGGGGTTATTGGGCGTACTCCTTCTATATCCTTGTATGCGGTAAGTAGGGGTACCGGTATTATCTAAAAACACCGTTGTAATAACTTCTTTTATTTGAAAAGAAACTGTGTCAATTCTGGTAGGATTATAAAAATTGTTATAGGTAATTGAATCTGCATCATAAATAACATAATGCCCGGTATCTATAGGAAAATAGCCGTATTTAAAATCAATTAATTTAGGAGTGCTTTTTTTACATGACACTGCAAAGAAAAAAAAGAGAAACCCTGTAATAAGAAGAGTGATTTTAAAACTTCTCATAAAGTAGTTATACGATAATTTGTTTAAAAATATTGCCGCCTCCTATAACATCGTTGCCATCATAAAATACAGCAGATTGCCCGGGAGCAATGGCTTTTACTTCATGATCAAACACCACCTTTATACGTCCATTATCATTATAAAGTTTAGATGCAGCGCCTTTATCTTTGTATCGTATTTTAGTAACGGCATTTGTGCCATCTTGTATTGACGCATATTTTATCAAATTAATATTACCCACTTCCATTACATTTTTTAGCAGGTCTGTTTCTTCACCTAAAGTAACGGTATTGTTTTCAGGATTAATGTCCGATACATACATAGGACGTCCCTTAGCGATTTTCAAACCTTTTCTTTGTCCTATAGTATAAAACGGATAGCCTTCATGTTCGCCAAGCACAGTACCATCAGGGGCAACAAACTTGCCGCCCTGTACCTTTTCTTCAAGACCCGGAACCTGGCGCTTTAAAAAGCCGCGATAATCGTTATCGGGAATGAAACATATTTCGTAACTCTCCGATTTTTTTGCCAGTTCTTTATAACCCCAATCCCAGGCCATTTGTCTGATATCCTTCTTATGAAAGGTACCAATAGGGTAGCGGCTGCGTTGTAAAGCAGCTTGTGACAGCCCCCACAGTACATAGGATTGATCCTTGCTTTCATCAATACCTGTTGATACCACCATACGCCCATTTTCTTGTCTTAATTGAGCATAATGGCCGGTGGCTATAAACTCGCAATCCATTTGATCAGCCCTTTTAAGTAAGGCGTTCCATTTAATATGCGTGTTACATAACACACAGGGGTTAGGTGTACGGCCCGCAATATATTCTTCAACAAAATTTTCAATTACGGCACCACCAAACTCTTCACGAATATCTACAATAAAATGGGGAAACCCCAGGTCAACAGCTACTTGCCGGGCATCGTTGATCGAGTCTAAATTGCAGCAACCGGTTTCTTTTTTGCTTCCACCGCTGGTGGCATAATCCCACGTTTTCATGGTAATACCTACCACCTCATAACCCTCATTATGCAGCATAACAGCAGCAACGGTACTATCTATACCGCCACTCATAGCTACAAGTATTTTTCCATGCTTACTCATCTTTTACAAAATTACAGTTTTATAACCACAGCTTTTAAAAATAATTCGATTTGAAGTATAGATATTAACACCCGTTTTGGGCATTGATTTGTTTTAATATCTTATTACCCCTTGATTTAAGGCCAGAAGAGACAAATACTAAATTTTCTTCAATTAGTAATTTAAGCTCATTTTGAATATAAGGTTCTGATTTACTGATGTTAAACAATACTGTTATGGCAAATACTTTTACCGCTATAGCTTCTGTAGGGTTTGCTAAAAACTTAAAGCAAATATCAACAGTTTTACCCTGTAATGGCTTTGGTATATTAATAAATTGCATAACCCTTAAGGTATTTCTTTTAACGGCTTTAGGAAGGCCGGGCTTTTGAAGATTTAAAACCAATTTTTTTAGCCAGGGCTTTATCAGGGCAGGATGTTTTTCTGAACAAAAGCTAACCACCCATGCTGCCCGTTGAACAACCCTATATTCGCCAAATAAAAACAACTTCATTAAAACCGCAAACCGTGTTGGATTGTTGCCAATATATGCCGCAATTTTAAGTGATTGCTTTTTAGAATGTTCCTTTAAAATCTCATACAGTATGTTCATAACTTATTGTATAAAAAAACCACAGTAGCCATAGCTCTGTGGTTTAAAGGAGTTTTAATACTTATTAGAAGTGTTTATACTGAGTGTTGAACAGGAGGGGTTGAACGCGTAATTTTGCCGGGGCATCCATCACGATCAGCACCACAACTGGACAGCAATATTGCTCCCAATGATAGTATTGTTATTAATGCTAAAAGTCTTTTAAAAAATATATGTTTCATAGGTTGTTTTTAATTTACAGGGGGTTAATATCAAATACAAAATTCGCACATTTTATCTAATCTGCAAAAAATGAACATACACTTTATAGCCATTGGAGGTAGTGTTATGCACAATTTGGCAATTTCTTTACATAGAAGCGGTCATGTTATTACTGGTTCTGATGATGAAATCTTTAATCCTGCACAAACCAACCTTCAAAAGGAGGGCATTCTGCCCACCCGGTTAGGGTGGTTTCCTGATAAGATAACGACCAAAATTGATGCCATATTACTTGGTATGCACGCCCAGTCCGATAATCCCGAACTTTTAAGAGCCAAAGAATTGGGGCTTAAAATTTTCTCTTATCCTGAATTTATATACGAAAAGAGCAAAAACAAGTTACGGGTAGTTATTGGTGGCAGTCATGGTAAAACCACTATTACATCCATGATAATGCACGTTTTAAAAGCCAATAACAAGCATTTTGACTATATGGTTGGGGCGCAAATAGAAGGGTTTGATCTGACCATCGGGTTATCTGATACAGCCCCTTTCATTATTATTGAAGGCGATGAATACCCTGATTCGGCCATAAATAAATTACCAAAATTTTTTATTTACCAAGCTGATATTGGCCTCATTAGTGGTATTGCCTGGGACCATGTCAACGTTTTTCCAACTTATGAAAGTTATGTACAGCAATTTAAACTATTCATCAACCATATACCGGCTGACGGAAAAATAGTCTACAATGCTGAAGATAAAGAATTGAATGCACTTATTTCAACAACTACATCTAAAGCTGAGCAGATAGCTTATTATACCCCCAAATCAACAGTAGTAAATGGTATAACACAATTGGTAAATGATAATGAAACACCATTAAAGGTGTTTGGCAAACATAATTTACAAAATATTATGGGTGCAAAGGTTATATGTAACCAGCTTGGTGTAAATAACGATGACTTTTTCTCTGCTATCTCTTCATTCAAAGGGGCCTCAAAACGTTTAGAACTGGTCAGTGAAAGCGCTACGGCCAGTGTATATAAAGATTTTGCTCATTCACCTTCAAAACTTAAAGCTACTATTGCGGCAGTTAAGGAACAGTTTCCGGATAGAAAACTGGTAGCCTGTATGGAACTGCATACCTATAGCAGCCTTAACAAGAATTTTTTGGACCAATATGCAGGTACCATGCAGCAGGCTGATGTTAAAATTGTTTATTATAATCAGCACGCATTTCAAATAAAAAAATTACCTTTCATCCCTGAAGAAGAGGTATTGAAAGGATTTGATGATAGTTCAATAAAAATATTTACCGATAAAGAAAAATTAAAGGACTACCTGGTTTCAATAAATTACAACCATACTAATTTGTTAATGATGAGCTCAGGAAATTTTGATAATTTGAATTTAAATGAATTAGCTACATTTGTAATTAACCAACATTAAGCGCAAAAATTAATGCAACTTCAACTTACCCGCCCGATTGCTTTCCTTGATCTTGAAACCACCGGCACCGACCCAGCTAAAGACCGTATTGTTGAGATAGCAGTACTTAAGGTATCGCCAAACGGAAGCAAGTCAATGAAGAGTGAACGTATTAACCCCGGTATACCTATTCCTGAATCGGCCTCTTTAATACATGGCATATACGATAAGGATGTAAAGGATGCACCCACATTTGCAAAAATTGCCAAAGATTATTTTATATTTTTAAATGATTGCGACTTATCGGGCTTTAACTCCAGCAGGTTCGATTACCCGATTATTAGTGAAGAATTTTTACGTGTAGGAATGAATTTTAGTATGGAAGGCAGAAGGCATGTAGATGTACAGCGAATATTTCATTTAATGGAAAAACGAAATCTTGAAGCAGCCTATAAATTTTATTGCGGTAAAAAATTGGAAGGCGCTCACTCTGCCAAAGGTGATGTGGAAGCCACCTATGAAGTTTTAATGGCGCAGTTGGACCATTACCCTAAAGACCTTAAGAATGATATTGATTTTTTAAACGACCTTACCAAAGACGGCGACTTTGTAGATATGAACCGCCGCATGGTATTTATTAATGGTGAACCTGCTATAAATTTTGGAAAACATAAAGGTAAAACCATTAAACAACTTCAAAAATCAGAGCCCCAATATTTTGATTGGATATTGAAAAGTGATTTTCCTCTTGACTTTAAGCAGAAACTTAAAGATATTTTAGAAGACCTGAATAAAAAATGATTTTACACCATAGCAAGATATTAATTTTATAATCATCGTGAAATCAGCTGTAGTAATAATTCCCACGTATAATGAATTAGAGAATATTTCAAAAATCATTGAAGAAATTTTCTCATTAGATAACGAGATTCATATTCTTGTAGTTGATGATAATTCACCTGACGGCACCGCCGGAAAGGTAGAATCATTGATACCTAAATTTCAAGGCAGATTATTTTTAGAACGCCGCCCCGGCAAAGCAGGATTAGGTACTGCTTATATCTTTGGTTTTCGCTGGGCACTACAACGTCATTATGAGTATATTTTTGAGATGGATGCTGATTTTTCTCATCCGCCTAAGGACCTTGCCCGCTTGTATGATGCCTGTGCCAATGGTGGTGCCGATATAGCTATTGGTTCACGCTACTGCAAAGGTGGTAAGGTGCAGAACTGGCCATGGGACAGAATATTAATGAGTTACTTTGCTTCAGTGTATGTAAGAATTATTACGTGGATACCGGTAATGGATACCACTGCAGGTTTTGTTTGTTACAAACGAAAAGTACTTGACACGATAGACCTTGATAAAATACGGTTTGTAGGCTATGCTTTTCAAATTGAAATGAAATTTGCCACCTGGCTATTAGGCTTTAAAATAAAAGAAGTACCCATTGTATTTACCGACAGGGTAGAAGGCGCCAGCAAAATGAGTAAGGGCATTTTTAAAGAGGCGGTAATTGGCGTATTGAAGATGAAATGGAACAGCTTTGGGAAATCGTATAGGAAAACAGCTCAAGCCTAATTTATTGCAATCGGCCTAAATAGAGTTGCACAGTATTTTCCAATCCTAAATAAATAGCATCACATATTAAAGCATGGCCAATGGATACTTCATCTAATTGACAAAGGTTTTGTTTCAGATATTTTAAGTTATCTAAATTAAGATCGTGGCCGGCATTTATTCCCAATCCTAACTCTTTTGCTTTTTTAGCGGCAAGCAGGTAAGGGGTAATAGCTTTTTCTTTGTTAGCTGCGTAGTGTTCGGCATAAGGGCCGGTATATAATTCAATACGTTCTGCACCCAATTTTGCAGCGCCTTCTATCATTTTTTCATCGGGGTCAATAAACAGGGAGACACGGATTTTTGCTGCTTTTAATGCCTGTACAGTATCTTTAAGAGTGGCTTCATATTTAATTGTGTTCCAGCCCGCATTAGATGTTATCACACCCGGGGCATCAGGTACTAAAGTGGCTTGCTGGGGTTTAACTTTTAACACCAGGTCTATAAATTGGTTGGATGGATAACCTTCAATATTAAACTCAGTGGTTACTATTGGTTTAAGATCATAAACATCTTTATAACGTATATGGCGCTCATCGGGCCGTGGATGAACAGTAATACCCTGCGCTCCAAAACGCTCAATGTCTTTTGCTGCTTTAAGTATATCGGGCAAATTGCCACCGCGCGCATTACGCAGCGTAGCCAGTTTATTAATATTAACGGATAAGCGGGTCACCTCAGGTCTTCTACATTTATGCCGGGGTACTGCTTAGGGTCAAATGAAAAGAAAGAATCATTCAGTACCAGGTCGGGAACCAATTTTTGTATTTCAAATGTATATTTCTTGCCATCCTTAAACATAAACACGGCGCTATTAATGGCATTATCATTTTTACCAATATTAAGGCGTACCTTAAAGTAAGGTTTATTTTTATCGGTAGGGGTCAGGTCAATTACTTCTGTAACCACACCGTTAACGGTGGTTTCAGAGTTAAAAGAGAATAAAAAATCTTTTTGGTAGATATTAAATATCTGGTCTGGCGAAATTGTGCTGGCATCAGGCTCGTAAGTATTTATCTGCACTTCTTTACTGTCTTTAAGATAGGTCCAAATAGTAGTATTGTCGCAAATGATCTCCTGGCTGTTAAGATCAACTTTATACTTATTGCCTTTTATAAAAATGGTGCCTGTAAGTTGGTCAGATGTTTTTTGCGCAGGGTTTTCAATTTTTTGAATAAATACGGCACGTATAGTTTTATATGCTTTGTATTTAGCGCTTACTTTATTAAGTATATCTTTAGCTTTTTGATCATTTACAGCAGTTTGAGCCACTGTGCTTTCTATAAAAAAACAAGCGAAAAGACATACTAATAGTGTGTGGCGTAGTATCATAATTTGAGCATAAATTTAGCTATTATTGCTTATGTTACCCAAAAAGTGTTCCAATTCGTATTCTGACTTAACTAACACGTCCCTCGACTTACTGCCTTGGTTAGGGCCAACCACCTTGGCAGCCTCTAACTGATCCATTAACCGCCCCGCGCGATTATATCCAAGCTTTAGACGGCGCTGAAGCAAAGAAGTTGAGCCGGTTTGATTTTGTACAATAATTCTTGCAGCTTCCTCAAACAATTCATCTCTTTCGTTAGGGTCAAAGCTATCTCCGCCACCACCTTCTTCTTCAGGGTCTACATATTCAGGTAATAAGTGAGCGCTGGGGTAGCCGGGTTGGCCAGCGATAAATTCAACTACTCTTTCTACCTCAGCCGTATCAACAAATGCGCACTGAATACGCTGCATATCGCCGCTAAGTGATAATAACATATCGCCACGGCCAATTAATTGGTCGGCGCCGCCTAAATCCAGTATCGTGCGCGAATCTACCTTTGCTGTTACCTTAAAAGCTATACGAGCAGGGAAATTGGCTTTAATGGTACCTGTAATAATATTTACTGAGGGGCGCTGTGTAGCAATAATAAGATGTATGCCCACGGCACGTGCCAATTGTGCTAAACGGGTAATGGGGGTTTCTACCTCACGGCCGGCAGTCATAATAAGGTCGGCAAACTCATCCACCACTAAAACAATGTATGGTAAAAAGCGATGGCCCTTATTGGGGTTTAACCGGCGGGCAGTAAACTTCTCATTATATTCTTTTATGTTGCGCACACCACCATCTTTTAAAAGGTCGTAGCGCAAATCCATCTCTATGCAAAGAGAATTAAGCGTATGAATTACCTTTTTGGTATCAACAATAATGGGTTCACCATCGCCGGGTAGTTTGGCAAGAAAATGCTTTTCAATTTGAGAGTAAAGTGATAATTCTACTTTTTTAGGATCAATTAATACAAATTTTAATTGCGAGGGATGCTTTTTGTAAAGCAAACTCATAAGTATGGCATTAATACCAACCGATTTACCCTGGCCTGTGGCGCCGGCAATCAGCAAATGAGGCATCTTAGTCAAATCCTGTATAACAATTTCGCTGGCTATATTTTTACCCAATGCAATAGGCAATTCCATAGTGGTATTCTGAAACTTCTCCGAGGCCAGCATACTGCGCATGGCCACCGTTTCTTTATTGCGGTTTGGTACTTCAATACCAATAGTGCCTTTGCCGGGTATAGGAGCTATAATACGAATGCCAAGGGCAGATAAGCTTAACGCAATATCATCTTCAAGGTTTTTGATTTTAGAAATGCGCACACCGGCAGCAGGTATAATTTCATACAGCGCTACTGTGGGCCCAACTGTAGCTTTAAGGTTCTCCTGAATTTCTATACCATAATTGCGTAGCGTATTTACAATTTGATCTTTATTTCTCAATAATTCCTCTCTGTCAATTGGGGTTTTAGTGGAATCGTAATTTTCCAGCAGGTCTAAAGTAGGGTATTGATAATGGGAGAGGTCAAGTGTAGGGTCGTAAGGAAATGTGTCGTTAGTAGCTTCAGGGTTATTCTCTTCCACTTCCGGTTCTTCGGGCACTGTTTGAATGTCCAGTGTGTCATCACCTGGCATTTCATTGGCTATAATGATGTCCCTTGATGCTTCAGGGGCAGAGTTTAATAGTTCAGGTTCATTCAATTCTTCTTCCTCTTCCTCCTCAATATCTTCGGCATCTTTGTCAATTAAAACGGGGTCGGGAGTTTCTTCTTTTATTTTTTCTTTACCATAATGATCTTCTATGATAAGATTATGATCTGAAACCGCTTCTTCAGGAATTGACACTGCTACCGGGCCGGGCACGGCATCTGCAACTTTCCGTTCAGGTAATTTTATTTTAAATGATAAATTGTAAATGAGTACTGCAAATGATAAAGCCACCACCAGCAGCAAACCACCCATGCCAATTTTGCCTACAAAACCCGTCAACCAATCGTTAATAGTTATTCCAAAGAAACCGCCGAAAGGAAAGGCGTTATTGTTATTAATATCAAAAATAAAACTGAGCGTAACAGAAAAGAATACCAAAAAGAATACGCCGTAAGCGGCTTGCTTTTTAAGGTTAATGAGCCTTGAATTGAGCAGAAGATTAACACCTGATGCCCCCAATAGATAAGCGAGAATATATGAAGGCAACCCGAATTCGCCCCTGATAAAGAAATCAGATACAAAAGCCCCTAATGAACCCATAAGATTTTTAAAATCGTGCCCTTTGGTAAATAAGGTTCTCCAGCTAAATGATAATAATTTTACCTGGTCCTGTCGCCACGTAAACAGGTAAGAGGTAAATGATGCAAAAAGATAAAAGGTAACCAGCAAAAACACTAATCCTAATACACGGTGCAGGCGTTCATCTTTCAATCGCTCTATAATAGAAATGGATTTGGTTTTGGGTTTGGACTTGCGTGGCTTTTTTTCACGCGGTTTTGCTTCTGTCGCAGATTCATCTTCTGTTTCAGCAGCAAATACATCTTCGTCCTCTTCCTCAACCTTTTCTTTAGTCTTTTTAGCCATTATCTTAAAGTACGGGTATTAAGAAGTAAAATTAACAGCATTAGAACGAATAAACGGCTAAAATAGCATTTGGTTATTCACATATCTGTGGTTAGTAGTAGACGGGTTTTTTGGGAGGGGTTATACGGGTGATGGGGAAGTTAATTATACGTTCTTCTTTGCCTTGATGCAAAGAAGAACCAAGAAAAATAAAGACTTGGATCTTTTCTTTCTTCGCTCCGCTCGAATCCGCCTACGGTGGACCGAAAATCTCCTAGGTCATTTAGGCTCCCCGGCCCAGGGGTGTGCTAATTTATTTTACTTCTTTTTTGTGGGGAGGTGAGGAGGGCTGTTTAATTACGTTGTGTGAATGAATATTTACAATAAAGAACGCCTTGGCTGTAGTGGCAGGTGGGCTTGGCTTATTTCTTCCACTAACACCTGCCACGGCTGAAAAGATAATAAGA
>Ga0302186_10004114_pt1 | contig 10277 bp, 15 predicted proteins | sample II_Bog_E1_2_FD_198782 | JGI IMG/M metagenome (GOLD analysis project Ga0302186, IMG submission 198782) | Peat permafrost microbial communities from Stordalen Mire near Abisko, Sweden - II_Bog_E1_1 | ecosystem: Environmental > Terrestrial > Soil > Wetlands > Peat | place: Sweden: Abisko...
ATTTTTACAAATAAAATACATCCAATATGTCAAATTAAAAAATTAACTCAAAAATTTAAAAATATTTGAGTTTTTTTTAATTATTTTTGGTTATTTTAAAAAAATGATTTACATTTATTCGAATCAGGATAAAGATAATGTGATATAATAAGTAAGATTGTTCCTATTTAAATTTAAAGCTCATTAAAAAAATGCCTTTTTTTTAATTTATTAATCATATAAGCATAGAATAACCAATCAAAATATTTTCAATGAGCGTTTCCGTTATCAGAAGGGCTTATTAGCTCTGAATCTAAGTTAAAATTATTTCATTGAAATTTTGAAGAAAATTATTAATCTTACGATTTGTTCGAAGGCAGTTTCACATTGGCAGATTCACTAAAGAAACATTAAGATTAAAATAAATTCATTTGAAAATTTACGAGTTCACACTCACTATTCTAAAAGAAATAATATTTTAATTATGAAATTAACAATAATAAAATAAAATACGATTTGGTTCTCAAGTCTGCGACTTTGATGTTATTTCTGTGGAAGAATCTAAATATTTTTTTAACGTTTTTTTTTCTTAAAGATAAAAAATAGATAAATACGAAGACTGTCTTGAAGGAGCAAGGACACTGCTATTAAATTGACTACAAATTTAAAATAATATATATGTCACAAAAAATAAACAATTTTTACGAATTTAGTTTTCGGTCATAAATGTTGCTCTTCATTTTGAGTAATCGTGGAACGTGAACAGGTCTTGGAACTCCACCAAAGTGTCCTTTTGAAAGAATATTTTTTATTAAATAATTTTTGAATTCAACAAACCTCTCAACACCAAAAATATTCTTAAATATTCCCAAAATACATAGAGAGTCCCTGAGCAAAAAGGCACAATCCAAGCGATCCAGATCGCATCATTATTTTTGAAAATAACATGTGAGGATGGTGCATAAACCACCATCACTGCAACACATAGATCAAAAAGTATTGCATAAAAAGAATAACGGTTTCTAAAAAATTAATTTTAAAAAAGGTTATTTAAAAAACATTACCGAAATTGTCTCGTACTAATATAAGAATAGCAATTCTTCACTAAGAACATATTGAACCATTGCCCTATCATGATGCCAACGAAATAAGCGCTGTTAGCTGATGCCAAAATGTTGATTTGATCAGTTTGATTCAACTTTAAAAATAAAAATTATCAAAATTAGTATTATTTTTGGAAAATAACTATTGTGCCAGTTGTTGTCTTCAAATTAGGAGCTCCTGGCTGCCAATATTTTTTAAATCCCTCGTTGAAAAAACTACTAAACTCAATATTATAATAATAGAGTGTCAATAGAGTTCCACTCCAAGCTCCTATTGCTATGAAGATCCCTCCACTGCAATAGGCTAATATCAGCAATCGTTTATCAACTAATGTTTCCCCTGTTGAAACTCCTCCAGACAATGAATGTTTAAATTTCCTCCAAGCCTTCTTATACCAAGGAATGTCGGTGTGAACAAATAGTTCAGGATGCTCCATTTTTTTCTCAGAAGTTAAAGCTTTTCTGGGTGGGAAGTCCAACAAGTCTTTTTCAGGCAATTCCCAAGCATAAGAAATAGCTGGTGGGAGTTCATTGCAAAGGTCAGTGATAAGGATCATAAATGGACTTAAAATAATTGGAGCTCCCAAAACGATAAAAATAAAATAAGGGGAGAGTTCAGCCACAATATGTGATAAAGTATATCGAATGGTTTTTTTTAGATTTTGAAATACCAAACGACCTAATTTCAAATTTTTAAATAAAAAAATTGAAATGTTAAGTGTAGTACCTTCTCTGACTCCATTAACAATGGTGGCGAAATTATCGTCAAGCAAAATCATGGCTGCAGCTTCTTTTGTGACATCAGATCCTGTTTTGTTCATTGAAATCCCCAAATTTCCTTTTTTGATCGCAGGAGCATCGTTCACACCATCACCGGTAACTCCAACAATATGACCTTTTTCTTGGGCTTTTTGAACTATTTTTAGTTTTTGATGAGGCAAAGTTCTATGAGAGAAAAAAATTCAAATATATTGATGTTACTAAAAATAATAAAAACCTTGCAAATACTAGTTCCTCCTTGCAAAGAATCTTATCCCATTCTTCATCAGTCAATTTCTCAAGGTTGTCACCTCCCTCAGTCACCGCAGCATCATATTCATATTCCTCAACCTTCGAGATATCTTTATTTTCTTTCAAGGCAACTTCTTGTTTTGTAGTTCCTGTGATAATTCCAATTTTCCTTGCAATAGCCTGAAAATATTAAAATATTACAAATTATAACTTTAAAATGAAAAATACCTCTGCTGTTGTTGGATGATCTCCTGTTACCATAGCTACTCTGATCCCAGCTCTCCTTAATTCAGCTACTGCTTTATCAACCCCTTCTTTGGGTGGATCATGTAAAGTCATAAAACCAAGAAAGGTAAATGCCTCAACAGGAAAGTTCGGTTTTGGCACACGTTCAAATTTGAAGTTTTCAGGGAACAATTGCCCTGATAATTTCAACTCAGCAAAACCCAAAACTCTTTGTCCATTTGACGCAAATTTTTGATAGGCTCGATCGAATTTCTTATTGACTTGTTCAGTTAACTCTCTATCCTTTTTTTTTTATTCAAAATATATGAACATAAAAATGTTTACTTTGTCGTTAACTCTGATAGATTTACAAAGTTTCCAAACCTTTTCAGGGGCTCCTTTGATGAAAATACGAAATTTTCCTCGTGAATGTTCATATTCATGGATTGTCAACATCCATTTATTATCTGAATTAAAGGGAATTTCACAAACTTTTCGATATTTCTGTCTAAGATCTTCAGGTTCTCCTAATTTCTCACATGAAAACTTAAACAAGGCGGATTCAGTGGCATCAGATTTAATTCTCCTTCCATTTATCGGTAAATGCATGTCTTCTGGATCAAAGTAGGCCCTAAAATACTTTTTTAAAAATAAAATTAAAAACAATTGTTTTACTTTGAGCACAAACATGCTATTTCTAGTATCGTGTCAAAATTTGGTGTCGAATGTTTCAAAGGAGAAGTTGATTCCTTAGGATGGAGACCTTCCCTCTCAGTTGGGTTCTCATGTATTATCACATCAGGTATTTTGGCTTTTTTTCCATCGAATTCATATTTTTCTAAATTCAACCAACATCCAACCACAGTCATTTTGTTCTGAGTTAAAGTTCCGGTTTTATCAGATGCCAGAAAGGTGATTGAGCCTAAAGTTTCAATGGCATTTAGATCCTTAACAAGTACATTTTTTTCAGCCATTCTCTTAGCTCCGATGGTGAGAAGCACTGTGAGAGTGGTCGGCAACCCTTGTGGAACAAAACTGATGAACACCCCAACGAAAAAAGCAAAAGTTTCATCTAATTTATAACCAAGCCCAAGACCAATTCCAAACAGAGTGCATGCTGAGATAACCGCTATACATGCCAGATTTTTGACGAAGGTGTCAATTTCATGTTGAAGTTGACTGATTTTTGTTTTTTCGGAGGTCGTGAGCTTGGCCAATTTTCCCAAAGCAGTGTCATCTCCTATTCTGATCACAATGCCAATTCCTTCCCCGGTTGCAATAATCGTTCCATTGAAGAGAAGATTATGAGCACGCATTGGCTCATCAGAGACTCTATCTATAAATACCTCAACTGCCTCAGATTCTCCTGTTAAGGATGAATTATCCACCTGTTTGAATTTTGTTAATAATTTCAGAAGAAAACAAAATTTTTAATATAGCTGAACCTTTAGTTCACCATTGACATAAATTATCCGAACATCTGCTGGAACCTTGTCTCCATTTTTAATAGCAATGAGATCACCTGGTAGGATCTCTGCAGTTGCTATTTCTTTTTTTACTCCATTACGAACAACAGTGGCGAAGCTTGGGACCAGTTTCATAAATGATTTGAGAATTTGGGCACTTTTATATTCCTGATAAAAGTCCAAATAAGTGTTGAAAAAAGTGACGAAAAGCAAAATTGCTCCCAAATAGATCTAAAAAGAAGTTTTTTTTTAATTATTTTAAATGTTAAATATTTAACGTTATCTGAAGCTCCCTGATCATTTGGAAAAATAGCGTATAAAACGAAACAAAACGTCCCGGAAATGATCAGAAGAATGTGAAAAAGTTCAACCAACTTCCTCAAGTATACCACAACAGGATGTTCCCCTTTGACTGGCTTCATTGTGTTGAAACCATGAATGAGCCTGAGCTCATCGACTTTAGCAGATGTTAAACCCTTTGAGAAAAAAATATAAAGTTGATAAAAAAAAGAAAAAATTTTCGAAGCCATTTAAAATTATTTTTATTTATTTATTACTTGACTATTGAGCGCATTGTTATTGTCTATAAGCGTCCCATATCGTTCAGCAACTTCTTTGGTTGAGAGTTTGTGTTCATCCTAAAATATTGTCCATTTAAAAATTTAAAAATTATGCTAATACATAATCAACAGCAATATCTGTTGGTTTTTTGGGTTCTTGAGGAATATTTAACTTGTAATAAGAGATAAAAAATGGTTTGAAAGGGAAAGAAGAAAATAATTACTTGGTCCTTGCCTGTTATTACAGTTAGCTCGACGTCCTTTGGTTTTATCGGATTAGATTGATTCTTTTTCTGGCCCTCAAGATCGATCACCTCATAAATAAAATATTTAGTGACTTTGAGGAAATTTAAATACAAATGGGTCTATGAGTGCAGGCTGATCAAAATTATGCTTCATGTGAACGAAAGGGGCACTTTCGGTGTTCAATATTTTCTCCTCTGAACGGATTCTATCCATCTAGACTTTTTGTTCAAATTAAAAAAGAAGATTATAATTCACTATAAAAATCATTTTTATTTACCCAAAACTACAGTGGTATCCTGAAAATTAACAAATTTTTTTTTTTTTGAGAAATGGGATCGTACGATAGCTGACAGTTAATTGTTTTTTTTTTATAAATAATTTTGTTTAAATTTTTTTTAATACGAAAAAAAAAATAATGTACTAACCTATAATTGAAAAAAAAAAATTATTAATAAAAAAACAATGCCAAAGACGAAGAAAACAAATTTTTCTATTGGCATTTAAAGTAAATCCATTTTTTGTAGCTAAATATGAATTTACCTCTTTCTCAAATTTCTTATCTAAATTTCTTAGAACCTTTTATTTATTGAGTAATATCGAAATCAGCCACAACAATTCCATCTGCATCTGCCACTAAATATTGTCCTGGCACAAATTTCACTCCTCCAAATTCAACAGTCACCTCAACCTCACCAATATTTTTTTTTTCAGTCTTTCTTGGATGGGTATTGATAGCTTTAATTCCAATTTCTGGCATAGTGTTAATTTTTTCGGAGTCTCTGATACATCCATTTACAACAATTCCTTCCCATCTGTTTTTCACAGCTTCAGCAGCTATCAAATCTCCAACCAACGCTTTTCTTAAAGAAGCTCCCCCATCAATTACTAAAACTTTGCCTTCGCCTGGTTTCGCGAGGGTTGTTTTAACAAATGAATTATCTTCGAAGCATTTGACTGTTACGATTTGCCCTCCAAAATGTCTTTTCCCACCATAAAGCTGGAACAAAGGGGCGACATATGCGATTTTATCTCCGAATTTATCGCAAAGATCGGCAGTTGCGCACAAACCTTTCTTCATTATTGTATATCTTTTCCCTTTTTTTTTATTATAATTTTTTTTCTTTTTCTTGAAATTAAGGGGTTTTTTTAATGAAGTCTATGACATAATCAATTTAAAAAAAAGAATAAAATGAAAAAATGAGAAAATTGATAATTTAGTTTTTTGCTTTTTAGACTTTTAATGAGATCGGAGCTTCCTTTCGAATTTTATCCCAGGTAGAACAATTTCAGGATCGATTGAGGTTTGTCCTTTATAAAAACCTGTAGCCTCAGCTTCTCTAGTCATTGGATTCCAATGGACGTTGTTATTGTATGAATACGGGTCCCAATTATCTGGAATTGCAAAAATCAAATAAACATTTAATTTGAATTTTCGAAAGAAATAACTTTTTGGGATATCAAAAACAAAATTGTCATAATAAGAACACAGATCACGATCATTGGGGCCCGATTGATTCCCTTCAATACATCTTCTTCTCTTTTGGCACCATCCACACCCTGGGTTTTTCACACATAAATAAGGTCTATTATTGTGTTTTTCACAAGGTATTGTTTCGATTGTAGTAGTTTGGATAACTTGAAATTGCTTTCTATTTTTATTTTTGTGTTATATGAAAATAAATGAAAAAAAAAACTTATTTTTTGTTCCTAGTTTGGATAAATGTTTCTTCCCTCTAAGCAAAGTCTTTTTGAATGAAGAAAGCGATTGAACGGAAGAAACAATTAACAAAAAAAGAAATATGCTTAAAATAATAAAAGTCTTCATTTCTAACAAAAAATTAAAATAATTTTTGTTTTAGTAATAATTTTAAATTTTGGCGAGCTGCATTTTGATCGTTTTTCTTCTTGATTTTCTTCTATTTTTCATCAAATTCTTCAGCACATTCTCGACATTATTATGTGGGTAAAAAATGTTATAATTTCCGATTGAATCCATATCGAATAAAAACAGTTCCTGTGGTATTTTCGATTCACCTAACATGGACATGCTCATTTTTTGAAGAATCGGTTGGCCGTTTTGGAAAGTATATGAAGACCCCCTTTCGACAGTGCTTTTCATCATATTGTCTAGATTGTTAAAGTTAAAAATATTTTGAGGTCTCATCATAGAAGTGGATTGCATATTTTTCCCTGGAGTATTTTGCGAATAATATTCATTATTTATTCTTGAGGATTTTCGCAATGGACTTTGAGCCATCCCATTGGAAAGAAGAGAAACCCTTTCTCTCTGAGGATCAGAAAAAGCCTCAGAATTGGAATTGAGTAGAGACGTCTTAAAAAATAAAATATTTATTAATAATTTCAAGGTAATATAATGAAACCCTCATGCTTTTCTTGCTTTTTCTCGGAATGCTGAAACGGTTTTTTTCCGAACTATAAGGACTTCCCCCAAGAGAAGGAATCTTCAAAGAGTTTGAATTGTTTGAGTTACTTATAACATTTTCTTGCGTTTTATTAAATGATTGAGATTCCTCATTTAGATGAAGAGATTTTATCTCAGTTTCTTCTATATGTTCATCAGATTCCCTTATTGGTTCCAACTTCATATTCATTATTACTGATTCATTTTCAATAGCTAAGCTCTTTTTAGTTTCATCCACATCTTCTGTGCTTATCTGCTTAAATTCTTCAATTTTATCGTCATCTTCCTCTTCTTCTTCTCCGGACTCAGAATCAGAACTTGACAGTTCGTAACCTTTGGCGTTATCTTTTATGGAATTTAAATTTTTTAAGGCATTTTTGTTTCGAGATTTTTTGCGTATTTTCAAGTCTCGCATTTGATCTTGAGTGTGGAGGTTTTTGTTCAGAATGAAACTTCGATCGGGAATATAATGCAATAAAGGACAATAACTCATGAAATGATTGTTTTTTTGACACGCCTCACATCGAATGTTCAGATCTTCCGAAAAGGCATTCAATTGCATTTCCTGTCTTATCATGCAATATTTTTCCTTTTTTTTTTGGAAAAGAAAACGTGGAAAAAATCGAATTTACATAATCTTTTTTGTTTTTTTCGAGGACTTCCAAAAAATCGGCTTTCTTAATCTCTAATAAGGTGGAGAAATTCCTGCTCAAAGCTGAAAGGTCACGTTTCTCTGAAGTGAAGAAAGATCTCAAGCCAAATGGTTCACCTCTCTGGATTTTATATTTTAGAATCCAATAAGAAAACAGATGAACCTTATATAACTTGATCACAGATGTGCTTTTCATATTATCATTGGTTAAAATCTCCTCAACTTCCCCTTTATCTATGATATATAAGGAAATATTATCCATTTCATTTGCCTTTTATTTTATTATGTATTTCATATTTTTGAAGATTTTTTTATTAAATGAACCTTGTATATATATTCTTCTGGACTGAACTTGACTTTCTTCATGCAAAAGGAAAGGGATTGTACTGTATTTGCAGAGAAATTCTTAGTAAAAAGAGGTATTTTTGTTAAGATGTTCCCATGAGATTGCAAGAGCAGCTCCTTTTTCAAAGATGCTGTTAATTTATTCAGAATTTCTATTTCTTTGTCCGAGTTCCTTTCCTTATCCATGGTATATTCTAAATATTTCCTCACTCTCCCCTGCAATTCGAAATCTATGTTTTTCTTTTTCATAAATTGGTTGATCACACTGATAGTTTCTCTTATTATTTTTTTTTCATTTAACATTAAAAAACAAAGAAAAAATAATAATGTACTTGAACTCATTTTCATTTTTTGACATCAAATCGAAAATTTGTTTCATGGAATTCAACGTATATCCGAAAATATATGCTGAAATCAACAAAATCACAACTCCAACCATTAACTCTAAATTGTTTTGAGGGCTCACCTTTTCGCCGCCAAAACCTACAGTCACCATCGCTGAAACTGCCCAATACATAGAATTCCAATATTTTACAACCCATGATGCATCTTGCAAGTCTGCATATACAAGCCAATTATTAATATCGCTATTATAATATGCTATGGCATGCCAGACACAGGCATTTAAATGAGCCACGAACACTATCCGGAAACTGATTCTAACCAAATTGAGTAAATAATCATGTTTCCCGTTTAGGACTATTACATCTTCAAAGTTCCTTAGAAGAGTGTTGATTCTTTTAAGTTTGCAAAACACCAAAAGTTGCAAAAATTTCAAAATCAAGCCAAATGTGCCATTTGAATTGAATAGATCATTTTTATAAAATGATTGCATCAAAATTGGACAATAGGATAAAATATCATAGATGAGCCCTTTTTTGAGGTATTTCTTTATGATTTTCTCTTTGCACATGATTATGATCCCTTGGTCATAATACCCCGTGATTAATTTCAACACAGTGTCTGTGATCATAATGGCTTCAGGAATCATCAAAATAAAATGTGTAATTGTTAATGAGACGTTTTTATCATCCATTAACATTGTGAATTGTTCATCGTAGAAAATGTCGAAACTTATTTGCACTGGGATGACAAAAAAGAAGAATACTATAATTATCAAAATCAGAACATCCCACAAAATTTTGGCCTTTTGATTAGGCTTTATCACAGGAATCGCATCATTTAAAATATGCAATAGTGAATGAATTTTCTCCGAAATGGTTTCCAACATTTTGATGTGTGATAAGTAAAATCGGAAATAATAATACATCTTCTTTAAAGTCTAAAATTTCATTAAAAACATATTTGATAAAAGAGGAAAAAAAATTACATTTTTCTCCACATATCGTTTTAAAGTGAAATCCTTTTGTTTTTTCTCCGGATAAAAACTACAATCGTTCAGTAATGTCAACTTGTCATCATCAATATATTTCGTGCTTCTAAACTTTGTTCTGAATCGAAAAACGTTTGCGATTCTAATCAAATTAAAAATCAGACCAAGGAAATTTAGTGGTTTTGGATTAATCTGCACTTGTTCGTTGACTATTATGGCTGGTTTTTCTCGCATTGTCCGCTTTTTCAAATTTGGAGAATCTAAGTTGAAAACCGGAGTCGGACTAACAAATGGGCCTTCTTTTTCAATTTCAATTGGGAAAATTGGGAAAATTTGGAATTTTGTTTTTTGATTAAGGGGAGTTTTTTCAAGCAAAAGCATTCCATCTGCATTAGAGTTTTCTTTAAACTACTAAATTTTAGAGACCTCAAAAAAAAAAAAAATTACTTCTTTTACATTGGTGAGATTTTGAGGAATTGCGAGGGACTTCAAAGTTTCAGGTTCATCTGTGAATTGCAAAAGTGGTTGTTCTAAGAAAAACAATATTATTTTTATGGAAAATGAAAAATAAACGAGGGGTTCGAGGACGACTCGGAGCCGACTGTTCTTTAGCTCGATTTGACATCAAAAGAAAATGGTAATTATTTGATAAAAATTTGTGTTAATAAAAAAGGAGAAAAAAACTTATAATTTATTCTGTTTTTGGTTTTTATTAATTTAAACAGGAAAAAACTCTAATAATTTCTTTATTATGATAAAAATATGAATTCTATTATTTGTTAAATAAAACTTTTTCAATTGTATTTTATTAAATTTTGTATTACCGAAAAAAACTTAAAATTTATTCTGTTTTTGGTTTTTATTAATTTAAACAGGAAAAAACTCTAATAATTTCTTTATAAACAAATCAAAAATTTTGAAATCAGTTGTAATTT
>Ga0302186_10004115_pt1 | contig 10277 bp, 9 predicted proteins | sample II_Bog_E1_2_FD_198782 | JGI IMG/M metagenome (GOLD analysis project Ga0302186, IMG submission 198782) | Peat permafrost microbial communities from Stordalen Mire near Abisko, Sweden - II_Bog_E1_1 | ecosystem: Environmental > Terrestrial > Soil > Wetlands > Peat | place: Sweden: Abisko, Stordalen...
TGGATGTAAGGTTTGTACATTCTTTTAACCGCGGGAGTAGCTCAGTTGGTAGAGCACTAGCCTTCCAAGCTGGGGGTCGCGGGTTCGAGTCTCGTCTCCCGCTCAACAACGGTTAATACCCGATGCCAACCAATTGCCGTTGTAGCTCAGATGGTAGAGCGCGTCCTTGGTAAGGACGAGGTCACGAGTTCAATTCTCGTCAATGGCTCAAGGAGAGGTAAGAAGTAAAATTCTCCTCTGATATAAATGATTCGAACCTGAGTTTATATACTTTTGTGCTCTAATGGAAAGTATTATGTTGGGAGCAGTGAGGATATTGACAGGCGAATTGAAGAACATCAAAGAGGCAAAACAAAATCGTTAAAATATGTTTTACCTGTTGAATTAAAGGCGTTCATTGAATGTAAGACGGGTTTAGAAGCGAGGCAACTTGAATATAAAATTAAGAAGATGAAGAGCAGGAAGTATGTGGAGGAGTTGGTTGAGAAGTTTGGAATAGAAGGGTAGAGTGTCCCGATAAGCATCGGGAAGGTCAAGAGTTAAATTCTCGTCAATGGCTCAAGCAAGAATATAGTATTGGAAACAGTAAAGAATAAAGAATTTTTAAAGTAATTTTACAGATTAATAACAACTTAATTTTAACACTCAAAAACAAAATACATTATGGCAAAAGAAAAATTTGAACGTACCAAACCGCACGTAAACATTGGTACGATCGGACACGTAGATCATGGTAAAACTACCCTTACATCGGCTATCACATACGTGTTATCCAAGTCTGGTTTAGCAGAAATGAAGAGCTATGACTCTATTGATAATGCTCCTGAAGAAAAAGAAAGAGGTATTACTATCAATACCGCTCACGTTGAATATCAAACCATTAATCGTCACTACGCTCACGTAGACTGTCCGGGTCACGCCGACTATATCAAGAATATGGTTACGGGCGCTGCGCAAATGGACGGAGCTATTCTTGTAGTAGCTGCTACTGATGGTCCTATGCCTCAAACTCGCGAACATATTCTTTTAGCCCGCCAGGTGGGTGTGCCTAAAATTGTTGTGTTCATGAATAAAGTTGACTTAGTTGATGATCCGGAATTTTTAGAATTAGGAGAAATGGAAATTCGCGACCTTCTTACATTCTATGAATATGAAGGCGACAAGATTACTATTATTAAAGGTTCAGCTTTGGGTGCGTTAAATAATGACCCAAAAGCTATGAAAGCTATTGAAGACCTAATGGCTGCAGTAGATAAGGATATTCCTATTCCATTGCGCGCTGTTGACAAGCCTTTCCTGATGCCTGTTGAGGACGTATTTTCTATCACTGGCCGTGGTACAGTTGCTACAGGCCGTGTAGAACGTGGTGTTATCAACTCAGGCGATGCCGTTGAGATCATTGGTTTAAAGCCAGAAACCATGAAATCGACAGTAACCGGAGTAGAAATGTTTCGTAAGATATTGGATCGTGGCGAAGCAGGTGACAACGTAGGTTTGTTGTTACGTGGTGTTGAAAAAGACGATATCCGCCGTGGTATGGTGGTTTGCGCTCCCGGTTCAATTACACCTCATACAGAATTTAAATGTGAAGTGTACGTATTGTCAAAGGAAGAAGGTGGACGTCATACTCCATTCTTTAACAAATACCGTCCTCAGTTCTATTTAAGAACTACAGACGTTACCGGCGAAATTGAATTACCGGCAGGCGTAGAAATGGTTATGCCTGGTGATAACATTGCATTAACCGTAAAACTTATTATGCCAGTAGCTATGGAAAAGGGATTACGTTTTGCTATCCGTGAAGGCGGCAGAACAGTAGGCGCCGGTAGAGTAAGCGAGATTATTAAGTAATTAAATAAATGAGTAGGGCATCCATTAAAAGGGTGCCCATACTTATAAATAAAGCATAGGAGGGAGGGAGATATTAAAAGAGTTACGGGTGTAGCTCAATTGGTAGAGTAGCGGTCTCCAAAACCGTTGGCTGGGAGTTCGAGTCTCTCCACCCGTGCAGTTAAAATGTTTAAAGAGTATGAATTCATTCAGAAATTATATAAACGAAATTATTCATGAATTTCGTTTTAAGGTAAGTTGGCCAACTTTTGAAGAGTTGCAGTCGAGTGCCATTGTGGTATTAGTTACCATATTACTTATTTCTGCTATTGTTTTTGCAATGGATCAGGTTTCTACCGTAACATTGGATACCTATTATAATTTATTCAAATAATCTCACAATATGTCAGAGGAATCAAAATGGTATGTGTTGCGGGTGATAAGCGGCAAAGAACGTAAGGTGAAGGAGTACATTGAGAATGAAATAACCCGTTCAGGCTGGGCAGAAATTATTAGGCAGGTAATGATACCTACTGAAAAAGTTTATCATATTAAGAACGGCAAAAAAATAATTAAGGAACGTAATTTTTTTCCGGGTTATGTATTAATAGAGGCCGATGAACACCGCATACATGGCGATATGTTACAAACTATTCGTAACGTATCGGGTGTAATTAACTTTTTAGGCGGCACAAAACCTCAGGCATTACGTAAGGTGGAAGTGAACCGTATTTTGGGTAAAGTGGATGAAATGGCTGAAGCAGGCTTAAAAATTAATGAGCCTTATTTAGTTGGTGAAACAGTGAAAATAACCGACGGCCCCTTCAACGATTTTAATGGTGTGGTTGAAGAAGTGAATGAAGAAAAAAAGAAATTAAAAGTAACTGTAAAGATATTTGGTAGAAAAACCCCCGTTGAGCTGGGTTATAACCAGGTAGCTAAACAGGCTTAATAATCAATAATTTAGTTAACAATAAGTAATTAATAACTTTAAGTAAAATGGCAAAGGAAGTAGATACGTTCGTGAAATTGCAAGTTAAGGGCGGACAAGCTAACCCGGCACCTCCAATTGGTCCGGCATTAGGTTCTAAGGGTATAAACATTATGGAGTTCTGTAAGCAGTTTAATGCCCGCACACAGGACAAAATGGGTAAGGTATTACCTGTTATAATTTCAGTTTATAAAGACAAGTCTTTCGACTTTATTATAAAAACCCCACCGGTAGCTGTACAGTTATTGGAGGCGGCAAAAATTCAAAAGGGCAGCGCAGAACCTAACCGCGTTAAAGCCGGTAAAGTTACCTGGGACCAGGTTAAAACCATTGCAGGTGAAAAGATGGTTGACCTGAATTGTTTCTCTATCGAATCAGCTATGAGCATGGTAGCTGGTACAGCATTAAGCTTAGGTATTGCTGTAGAAGGCCAGAACCCTTTAAAGAAATAAATAGATTTTTGAGTGTTATTATTAGCAGCCCTTCCGGAAACGGAGGGGCTGTTTTATTTAGAATACCTTCAAAATAAAAATTGTATCAGTAAAATGACTCTGATAAAATCGGAGGTTGTTGACAAAATAATTCTCTGTTAACTTCTCATTCCTTTTCAAAAACTTTTGTCCCATTTTCCCGCATCGCATTTGTTGAACATCTAATTTTACATAACTTTTGTGTTTTTTGAATTTTCACTTTAAAGCGATAACAATGCCGACAAGAACCCGACAACAACTTTTTCTGACACAGCTCCCTGCTTATGTTGAAAATGAGATGATTATAAAAAGAAATGTAAGGAACTTAAAAGTTGTTGTCGGCGCTAAACCATTAATTGTCAAATCATCAAATTACTTTTCTATTTTCGGCTCATGAATATGAAAACACTTTCAATTTTATTCGTCCTGTCGGCATTTCTATATACTTCCTGCAGTTCAGGAAATAGTAATCAAGGTTACACAACAACTACTCAGCCAACTGCCGCAACTTCACCGGAACAAAATTTTGATAATTCTTTACCCAAAGGTAAAATTGTTGATAGTGTTGTTTGTCAAAGCCAGAACACACAAAGCTTTGCCTTATACCTGCCCACAAATTATTCAGCCAATAAAAAATTTCCCTGCATTTATCTTTATGATTCTCATGCCCGTGGAGCATTACCTGTAAGATTGTATAAGAACCTTGCAGAAAAGTATGGCTTTATATTGATAGCCTCCAATAATTCTAAAAACGGGTTAGAGTGGCCCGAAACAAACCAGGTAATAAAGGTGCTTATGGATGATACCCGCCATCGAATTAATATTGACCCGCAACGTATTTATACTGCCGGATTTTCAGGTGGCGCCCGTGTAGCCAGCTCTATTGCTATTTACCAAGGGGGAATAGCCGGGGTAATAGGGTGTGCCGCAGGTTTTCCCACGTTGCAAAACGGGTTGCCAACTAAGTTTGATTATTTTGGACTAATAGGCGATTATGATTTTAACCTAACAGAGATGGAAAAGCTGGACGAAACTCTTGAACAAAATGGCTTTGCCCATCAGTTACTAACTTTTGATGGTAAGCACGATTGGCCATCATCGTCCGAGTTTCAGACGGCACTACTTTGGATACAGACTAACGCTATGAAAGAAAATATACAACCCAAAAATGACACTTTAATTACTAATCTTAAAAATGATTATGAAAAGAGAATTGCCACAGCAAAAGCATCAGGCGATGTAATCAGAGAACATGAGTTGTTGGATGGGCTGGTGAGATTAATGGACGGATTATCAGATGCCTCATCCTACAAAAAACAATTAGCTGATTTAAACGCCGACACTGATTACAAAAGTGCAGTTACTTTACAAACCCAAATTGAGCAAGAAGAACAAAATGAACAACAAACTTTAGGGCAACAGTTTATTCAACAGGATGAGAAGTGGTGGGATAGAAAAATAGCTTTCTTATATCAAAATGTTAAAACGGCAAAAACCAGGCAAGAATCGCAAATGAATCAACGGTTACTAAACTTTTTAGGTTTGGTGGCTTATATCAATTCTGATCATGCTTTAAATGAGAACAACCTAACCAACGCACCCACCTATTTAAGATTATATAAATTGGTTGATCCCGAGAATCCAGATTGCAGCTACCTTACTGCCGTTTATAACATGAAAAAGGGAGATAGTAAACAGGCCATCTCATCACTAAATGAAGCAGCCTCATTAGGCTATAGCGACGTGTCAAAGCTTACTACCGATCCGGTTTTCAATAGTTTGCATGGTAATACTGGTTTTGAAGGTATTGTGGCAACAATAAAGGCTAATAACTCCAAATAATGCACAATACCCGGTTACAAATTGGAATCATTTTATCTTACCATTGTTTGTTAGATTTGCGGACTAATTTTAAAAACAATTTATGAAAGAAGTATATATCATGTCGGCTGTGCGTACACCAATAGGAGGTATTGGTGGGGTATTGTCATCATTAACCGCTCCTCAACTTGGTGCAGTAGCCATTAAAGGCGCTATTGAACATGCCAAAATTACGCCTGACCAGATACAGGAGGTGTATATGGGCTGTGTGTTGGCTGCTAATATTGGACAGGCTCCGGCAGAACAAGCCAGTCTTTTAGCGGGCATAAAAAGTACAATTCCGTTTACAACAGTAAATAAAGTTTGTGCATCGGGTATGAAGTCTATTATGCTTGGAGCTTATTCTATAATGGTGGGTGATAATGATGTGGTTTTGGCCGGTGGTATGGAAAGCATGTCAAATGTGCCTTATTACCTTGATAGGGCCCGTTATGGTTACAAACTGGGCAATGGTAGTGTAATTGATGGGGTGATAAAAGACGGACTTTGGGACCCTTATAAGGACTATCACATGGGTAATGCCGGTGAGTTATGTGCCAAAGAATATGGATTTACCCGCGAAGATCAGGACAAATACGCTATTGAATCGTACAAACGAGCTGCAAATGCTTATGCCAAAGGGGCATTCAATAACGAGTTGATACCAGTAGAAGTAACTGTGGGCAAGGAGAAAGTAACTATTAAGGAGGATGAAGATTATAAAAAGCTAAAAGAAGATAAAGTGCCATTGTTAAAGCCATCCTTTCTAAAGGATGGTACTATAACAGCTGCAAATGCTTCTAATCTTAATGATGGTGCTTCAGCATTAATATTGATGAGCGCTGAAAAAGCTAAAGAACTTGGTTTAAAACCAATAGCTAAAATTGTAAGTTTTGCCGATGCACAACAAGCACCTGAATGGTTTACCACAACACCATCTAAGGCCATACCAAAAGCGTTACAAAAGGCAGGTTTGACTGTTAAAGATGTTGACTTTTTTGAAATAAATGAGGCCTTTGCTGTAGTAGCTTTAGCCAATAACAAACTGATGGGTCTTGATGCGTCTAAAGTAAATATTTACGGTGGGGGAGTATCAATTGGCCATCCAATTGGGGCAAGTGGAGCACGTATTACTACTACACTTATTTCAGCATTAAAAAATAATGGTAAAAAAATAGGGGCGGCGGGTATTTGTAATGGTGGCGGCGGTGCTTCGGCAATTGTAATTGAGAATTTGAATTAAGTTCGCAATTTTTAACTGTTATTTATCGTTTTAATTTGAATCAGTCCATATAACCATGGGCTGATTTTTTATAGGGATGAGATACTTGCTTAGCGCATTTTTATTATTTCTTATTGCAGAAGCAGCCACTGCACAGGTTAATAGTTACAGCCAGAAGAAGTTAAAAACTTACGAAGATTCTCTCTACAAATTGAATGATACCATAATTGATGGTAATGGCCAATATACCCGCCAAACGGCTTGCTATGCCTTTATTAAAACCTTGGTAAGGGCATTGAAAACGCCGGATTCATTTACTTATCCCTTCGATTCATTAAAACATATTTCCATCTTAACGGCGCCCGATAAATCGTTCCGCATTTTTAGCTGGGAGTTATTGTTGGATGGCAATGAAGGCTACCGCTATTTTGGTGCTATTCAAATTAATAATAAAAAGCTGCAATTGTTTCCATTGTTCGATTATTCAGAACATATTACAAACATTGAAGACACCGTTACAGATAACAACAAATGGTTTGGGGTGTTGTATTATAATATTGTTGAGAAAAAGAGTTTTGGTAAAAAATATTATACTCTTTTTGGATGGTATGGCAATACTTTGAAGAGCACGAAAAAGATAGTGGATGTTTTAACATTTAAGAATAATAAACCAGTTTTTGGTGCCCCTGTTTTTGAACTAAAAAGCAAAGACAAAACTAAAACGATAGACAGATTTGTTATAGAGTATAAAAAAGATGCTGCGGTACGGCTTAACTACGATAAAGATTTTGATAAGATCATTTTTGATCATTTAGTGCCCGAATCAGGAGGCAGTGCCAACGATTACACCACATATATACCCGATGGTACATATGAGGGATTTAAGTTTAAAAGAGGTAAATGGCGCTATATAGAAAATGTGTTTACTTCGGTAAATAAGGGTGTTCCTTTTCCAGCGCCTTTGGACTTCAATAAAATGAAAATGGACCATTAATTAATGGCCCATTACAATATTTATTAAGATAAGGTTAATTACTTAACTGCAGTAATAACAGCTTTAAAACCTTCTTTGTCGTTCATAGCAAGGTCTGCAAGGGCCTTACGATCAAGTTGAATATTCTTTTTGTGAACTAAACCCATGAACTTTGAGTAGCTTAACCCTTCTTCTTCAAGAGCAGCGTTAATACGAACGATCCATAAGCTGCGGAACTCTCTTTTCTTTAGTTTTCGACCTACATACGCATAGGTTAACCCTTTTTCAACGGCATTTTTAGCGGTTGATAATACATTTTTTCTTTTACCGAAATACCCCTTAGCTTGCTTAAACATCCGCTTGCGGCGGGCCTTAGAGGCTACGTGATTGACTGACCTTGGCATAATTTATCTGTATTGATCAAATATTTAATAACTTCTTCAAATGTGGCATATTCGTCTTATCTACAAAGGCATCTTGATTCAAACGCCTTTTGCGGCTCTTTGATTTCTTTGTAAGAATGTGTCTCTTAAACGCTTTCTTTCTCTTCACTTTTCCTGTGCCGGTAATCTTAAACCGTTTCTTGGCACTGGAATTAGTTTTCATTTTAGGCATACCTATAAAAAATTGAGGTGCAAATATAGACTTTTTTCCCGTAATAAATAATCCTAATTATTGGGTGGCCAATGGGGTTCGAACCCACGACCCTCAGAACCACAATCTGATGCTCTAACCAGCTGAGCTATGGCCACCATAATTTGGGAGTGCAAAGGTAATAAAATGATTATTGAAAATGGATAAATTATGGATTGATGCCCTTGGGTTTGATGCTCATAAGGTTATAGAGCTAATTTGACATTGCAAATTGTTACATGGTTTTACCTGTAGTTACCTTTGCCGACAAGTGTTCTTTGAAATAAAACCGAAATTTAATAGCAGGAACAAGTCAAAAACCCATTAGCCTAAAAATTGCTATTTTTCATCGTTTAATTTGTTTTAAAACTAATACTAACGTGTTGCGGCAACTGTATCATAAATATTTTGATCATGTTAACTCTTTGCAGTTGTTCCAGGTGCTTAAATTTTTATCAAGCATATTAATTGGTATCTGTTTTACCAAAATTCCTTTAGACCAAGAACAAATTGGCGTGTATGAATTGTTTATGCTCATTTCAACAGGGCTAAGCTATTTTTGGCTGGGGGGTATGACCAATACATTGTTATCTGTTTATCCCAAACAAGATGAAACTACCAAGCATAAAATACTGTTCAATTCATTTGTTGCTGTTTCATTTGTAAGCATGGTATTAGTAATTATTCTCGCTGTTTTTCCATCAACCCTTGTTCATTTATTTACCCGCCAGTATCAACTTCCGTATTTTAAATGGTTTTGTATTTACTTATTATTTAGCAATTGCACCGGGCTTTTAGAGTTTTATTTATTGCTGATAAAAAGAATTAGGCTACTTGTTTTTAGCGGATTACTTTATTTGGTGGTGCAATTACTGCTTGTTGTAATACCAGTGTGGATCGGATATGGAATAAAGGGAGGGCTAATAGGCTTGATTGTTTTTAACGTTTTTCGGTTAATATGGCTTTTAGTAATTTTTATTCGTGAGCAGAAATTTGAGGTCGACTTTACCCTTATTAGAAAACTGTTAATTGATTCAGCGCCCTTAACCGGCAGTATGTTCATTTCGGGGGCGTTAGAATATGTGAATGGCTTTATAATAAGCACACATTATAACGCAGCAGGTTTTGCAATATATCGCTATGGTGCACGCGAATTACCATTTAGTATGTTGTTGGCTAATGCATTTAGTGCAGCAAGTATTCCGCTTGTTGCTGTAAATATTAATAATGGATTGGCTTATATAAAACAGCGTTCAAAACAATTGTTTCATTTTTTGTTTCCCTTGTCAATACTTTTAATGCTAACAAGTTACTGGCTGTATCCGTTTGTGTTTAATGCACAATTTCAGCAGAGTGCCCTGGTGTTTAATATTTTTCTGTTGCTTATTGTAAGCAGAATTTTATTTCCTCAAACGGTTTTAAATGCCATGGGAAAATACAATATCATATTGTTATCATCCGTCTTTGAGATAGTAATAGGCATGGGGTTAAGCTTTTATTGGATAAATACGCGGTTGGGCATGTATGGTGTGGCATTGGCGACAGTAATAGCTTATTTGTTCGATAAATTATTTTTGATAACCTATCTTGCCGTTAAAATGAAAATATCCCCGTCAAAATATATTTCAGTGGGCTGGTATTTATTTTATATGGTATTGCTGGTACTTTCTTTCTCTGTTTCAGTTGTAATAATGACGGTTAACCTGCTAAAGTGATCATGAAGAAAAACCTGCTGCTTAACATTTTAATGTTGTTGTGCTGTTACTTTCTGGTACTGTTTCATTGGGGTTACCAGTTCGGCAGAAGCGACCAGGCAGAAGTTTTGCCATATTCTTTGTATTTGCACGACCACTCTCTTTACCCTAAAGACAATTTTATACAAGATATTAAAAAAGAAGTCCCTAATGAACGGTATGTTTTTTCATTGGTTTTATCGCCCTTTGCCGATCATTTAGAATTGGTGTGTTTTTTATTGGAGTTGATATTTAGCTTGATTCTTTTAGCGGGTATGTTTCAGTTTGCCAGGTTATTTATTGCTAATGATTTATTATGTTGGCTGGCAGTACTGGTTTTAATGTTGGTAAAGTTTAATATTGCTTTAGGCGACAACACTATTTGGTACAACTATTTTATACCCAGTGTTCCGGCTAAAGCCATTGCTATTTGGGGCCTTGTATATTTTGTTCAGGATAAATGGATGAGGGCATTTGTATTGTTTTCAGCCAGTGCATTTTTACAACCGCTGGTGGGTATGCAACTGGCAATAATATGTATTTCTGTACTTTTTGCTGAACTGTT
>Ga0302186_10004116_pt1 | contig 10269 bp, 7 predicted proteins | sample II_Bog_E1_2_FD_198782 | JGI IMG/M metagenome (GOLD analysis project Ga0302186, IMG submission 198782) | Peat permafrost microbial communities from Stordalen Mire near Abisko, Sweden - II_Bog_E1_1 | ecosystem: Environmental > Terrestrial > Soil > Wetlands > Peat | place: Sweden: Abisko, Stordalen...
AAGAAGAATTTTTACTCAAATGAGTCGGTTTTTCTATGTTGAAAAACAATATTCCCAAGCTTTGGATAATTTGGATAACAACTCCTTTATTTGATGTCTTATGCATTATTTGAAAAAGTTTCTTTAAAAAGCATTTTTCGCAAAATGAACTATTTTAAGTTTTATATTTAGAAAAATAAAAACGGAAAGAAAAAAACTCGAAAAAAGTTTCATTGTTACTCTCACCCCAAATTTGATATTCGGTGAACAATCGGATATTTTCGATTAGTTGCAGGTGGTTATTGTCTTCAGAGTTTTTCAAAATATTTTCATAAATCGTTCTTCGATGAAAAAATGGTAAAAGAGTTAGTTATGAAAAAGAGAACTCATATTTCGCTAAAGTGTAATTTGATGATTCCTCCAGTATAACAGCTTCAGGTTCTTCTTTGATCATTGAAATGTTCTTATATTGTTTTTTTTTTAATATAGAATATTATTTTTATTTTTTCTTTAATTTTTTTTTTTTTTAAAAGCATAAAATTTTTTTTTTTTTTTTAATAAAAAAACAACAAATATTGAAAAAAAGTCTAAGATCAGCATTGCTGAAAATTCTTACTCAAAATTTTTGTCAATTTGAATTTTTTTTATTCATTATAATTTATAATAAAAAAGCTTAAGCGAACGAATAATGAAATTAAAAATTTTTTGTTGTAAATAAAGAAAGACAATTAAAATTTTTTATTTTATTTCTCAAAGTATTCCATGAATATTTGCAAGATCAACAAAGCTGAAAATGAGTCCTTTAATTCTTTATTTTTTCGGAGATCGCTCAAATTGTTTTCATTCTTTAACATATCAATAATTCTGGATGCTGCCATTGTAGTTCCGCTTTCTTCAACCTTATTTCAAAAATATAAATTTAGGCCAACTTTTAATTTAAATCATCTACTTCTGTTATTGGCGGTTTTATGTCATTTTTTGAGATAATGTTTTCAATTATTTTATGGAATTTCCTTCGTGTTGACTATTGCTATTTTACAAAGGAAATCTTAGAATATACTTCATATTCAATGGGGTTGCCAATAATAACTGCTCTTATTTGATTTTTTGTTATGGTTTTTTTTAAATGCTTGGGAAAATTTTCATCAACTAGAAGAGTTGGATAATTGGAACGATAAGTCGGTAGAAGCTAGAAATAAATATATTTTTAAAAAGAATTGATGGTACTTCAATCTTTTTGTCTTTCAAATTGGCTTTTGCAAAACCGACATATTGGGTCCCCATATCAATTCCTAATAAAAAAACAGAAGAATTTTGAAAACATTGAGTTTGAAGAAACATTTTCATTTTATAAGTTGAGATCATTTTTTTTTTAATATTTTATATTGTTTTATTTTATCCAAAATTTTGTCTGAGCTTTAAATAATATTGAGATTTTTTCTTAAATTTTGGGATGTTTCAAATCTGTGATGTTTCTTCAAACTTCAAATTCATATAAATTCTGTTTGTTTATGATGAAGTTATTTTATAATTTGACATCATTTTTTTAAAAATATAATTTTATTTTTTCGAAATTATTTTTCTAAGTTCCAAACTCAAAATTCAAAATATTCATTTGAATTAGTCTCTAATTCGTTCTCTTTTTCAATCTTTTCTTTTTTTTTACTATGTGAACCCACCTAAAATGATAAAAACATAAATTTCATGATTTTTCAAAACAATACGTTGTTTCTTTGAGTCTTCATGGTTACTTGATTAAAAGAGCTTTCAGAAAGGGACTCCGATGTTTGAGTTTCAGCTTTTTTAGCACTGACAATTTTTTTCTTTTTTTTGGGCTTGATCGCTTTTGGTTTTTTTTTAATCTTTTTGTTAATTTTTGAATTTTTTTTCCTTATCATCTTCAATAAAACAGGTTTTGATGATTCTTCCTCGTGTAATAATTTTTCAGTTGCCTTTTGACTAAAATCTTCTGTTTTTTCTTCCTTTCTCTTAAACAACAAATTACATTTTCCTTTGAAGAAATGAATTTTCCGAATAATGGATGAATCAAAATTTGCGAGGTTGAAAAGTTTTTCAAGCTCTTCCTTGTTGTTTTTATTTTCATTCGAAAGCAGAACATTTTGTTTTGAATGGATCAAAATTTGCATCCATTGTAAAATGTTTTTTTTTTTACTTGAATGAATTATCAAACTTGTCAAAAGATTTTGCAAAATTAAAGAAATCAATGAATTTGGTAATTGTCCAATACTCGATAAAACAATGTTTCTATCCTAAAAAAACTCAACTTTCACAAAAAATCTATAAGAACTAAAATAACATTTTCAATTATATCGAATAAATCGGGGTCTATGTTTTTCTCTTGTAATTTTTTGCAAATTTCCTTTGGTGTAAATTTCGTTTCATTGTGTTCTTTTTGAACTTTTCCCAAATGTTTCGGTTTTAAAAACAGAAATGAAAAAGATTCTTTTTCTTCAGAAGAATCCATTATTAAAATCTAATAAATTTTTTTTTTATAAGAAAATTTTTTGTCAGGAAATAATTTTTTATATCAATTTTTTTTTATAATTCAGTTTTTATTTTCTTGTTCCTATTTTCTTTATTAATTTTCCTATACCTCCTCAATTCCTTCTTAAGAACATCGACCACTTTCAATCTTAATTGGAAATATTTCTTCAAAATCTCAGCTCTTCGTGTCAAGAGTTTCTTTTCCTCTCGAAATTCATAATATTCATCGATTTTTTTCAACAGATGTAAGAAATTATCCACTCTTTCCTCCAATTGCCTTTCAGCGAATTCGAAGAAATCTGTCTTCCATTCCGGATGCACACATTTATTATAAATCAATTCATCTTTTTCTTTATTGAAGCTGACATTTTTATATGGCAAGGCTTCAACCAATTTGTTACAATCTGTATAATCCTTTCCGATCAAATTTATATAATTGGAAAATGCGTAATAATGGAAAATCAGTTCTTTTGTCAAGCAAGCATAAACTTTATTGAAAATCTTGATTATAATTTAAATAATTATTAAATGTTTACTTGGTTCTTTATATCTTTTCGAAGATTCTTCATTTAAAAAAAATATATCAAAGCATTCTTGTTCAATAGTATCCATTTCTCCATTAAATTCCCCAGTTAACATATAGCTAACTGCATCGTATCTATTATAATCAAGAATTAATTTCTCCCCTTTTTGAAAAGTTCTTGGGGCAAATATTTTGACTCTTCTAAAATTGTTGATTTGATCCTCTTCATCCTCATCTATGGGTGTTTTGTTAAAATATTCGAAAGAAAACATAGCATATTCATTAGTTTTGTTGAACTCTCGCAATTGATTCGCATGGAAAACATTCGGCAGCATTTGTTTTTCATATTTCATTAAATAAATCATCAGGCAATATACAAAGTCTTGATATGGGAATTCCTCAACATGAAACAATTCCAAAACCAATTCTTTCGACCAAGAGTTTATGACAGTTTCTTTGAAGCTTCGATATCCTTCGAACAAATATGTATAAATGTTTTTGAATTTTGTCTGGCTTTCATCTCCATGTAGCAGGTTTTCAATTTCATATGGCGTATATCTTAAAAATTCATAGTTGTCAAGATTTCTTGGAAGCAACAAAATCTGCTCCTTGATTTTCGAATGTTCGATGTTATAAAGGTGCAACAAAAGACCGATCATCATATTGAGAAATTTATTGAAGTTTTTATCATTTTCAGGCACAAATAATGTTGGCAGCTTCTTATATTTCTTCAATGCCTGAAAATCTTCAGAAAACAAATTCATGTTAATCTCTGAGGACGATAGAGCATCTCTGAAGTTAAATGTAAAAAGATTTTCTTTTTCATTGATTTCTTCCTTAGCGAATAATTGCACTTTTTCACCATCAACAACTCTAGCTTCAAGTTTTTGATTATACAAGGGGTTTTGGCGGATCTTTTCATTTAACATCGTTTTAATGGCTTCTGGAGGATAATCATCCCAAATTCTTTGGAATGTTAAGTCTTTGTATGGTGCACATAAGGTCTTATTGGAGAAGACATCCTGACAATAACCGGAGTTATCGTAAGCCATATCTCTAAATGTGTTGAATTTGTCTTGGGGAGGTCCGTCTTCCTCCTGACAAGAAGTTAAGGCAATAAGGACAAGCAAGAAAAATGCTTTTTGATGGAATGAAATCATGAATATGGATCCTAATTTAAACTTAAATTTTTTTTGTTCTAAAAAGAATTTTCTTGTTTTCTTTTTAAAATTTTCTCCTTTTTAATTTTTTTTTTTTTTTTGGGCGGCGTGTTTTTTTCTTATTATTTAATATATTTTCAATTTCGTTTTATTTTTTCTTAGGTGAATAACTTATTATATAGGCTGGATATGCCCGATTATTGTCATAGATCATATAAACCTTTGTGCCTTTGGTTTCACCTTCCACCGAATCATATAGCTCAGTCTTTTTTTCATTTTTAACAGGAGGCCTTGTCATTTTGTTTGACTTTTCCATTTCAAAAGGAATTTTAACAGATTCTCCAAGTAAAACTGATGCTAGGATTATTTTTTTGTTTTTACTTAATTCTTTCCTTTTATAAGCATAGGAGTCTGCATATGAAGAATTTTCAGCAAAATAAATGGCTTTTCCCCACATACCTTCATTTGAAACTCTCATGTCAAAGCCACAATCCTTTCCATTATAGATTATTTTGGGATTGGTCACTGTGCTTCCATGAAAAAGATATCTTTCATTGATCAAATTCTTATGTTGCATGAGATGTGACTTAGCGTTAAAATATAATTGATAAAGACTCGTGTTTTGTATCCTATGAATGTAATGTATTTCTATTTCATCAACAGCCATCGACTTAAAAAACAACTTTTCAACCATCATATAATCTTTATCAAGAACATTCAATTTTATCGTCTCGCAAAAATCATCTTGAGGCATCACCCATTCTTTCGGATATTCTAATACATTAAAATTTTCAACAATTTTGTTGATTTCCAAAGTCATTTCCTCTATTATAATGGATTTGGCTTCATTGATGTCTTCTTTGGTGCCTTTCATCATTATTTTGTTATCTTGGAAATTTATCTCCAATTGGTTTTTTTTCTTCTCCTTCACGATTTTATAAATTCGATCACAATCAATGTTTTCTATATTCTTTGGCAAAGGAAATTCATCCTCCATTTTAGCTTTTGTTAATTCTTCATTTATTTTGGAATGAGCCTCATCAATGTCATCTGGATATCCAGTGATTCCATAAAAAAGAGAAACTTTTTCATTCTCCTCATTATTTTCCGAAAAAAATGATAACTCTTCCTCTTTCTGCTCTTCTTGTAATAAAGGAAATTTGTTAAAATTATTGGAAATTTGTTCTACAATTTTCTTATTAAAATCCAAACGATAAAACACAGTGTTTCCTTGGTAATAAGTCAGACTTGTGATCCCCATTTCTTTATAATTTTTGACTAAACGAGCCAAATGGGAATTCTGTTCAATAAATGCTTGGAAATCAAGAGGTTTATATTTGGAGAGGTCAGTTGCCTTGTTTTCCTTCAAATTCAGGAAAATTTCAGGGCAAGTTTCACCTTGGTTTAGTTTCTTCACAAGGAAAATCTCTTGAGCCTTCTTCTGAAAAGCCGAATTAATGGTTTGATTCTCCATCTCGTTGAAATACATCTCACGTTTGTTTTCATCAAGGTATTTCCATCTAAATTTTCTCTGATTCTTATTCGAAGCTTGACCATTATTTTTAATTGCAACAATAGGAGGATTATTATTATTATTATTAATATTATCATCATTTTTCAAATTGAAAAATTGTCGAAATTTATTGTTTAAATAAGTATTCTCTTGATTATCATTAGTGAAAATGTGGATGTTCTTTAAACTAGTAAAATCAGCGTTATTTTTGCAAAATTCATTGAGGAAATCACAAATATCATCCAAAACATCATCCGCAGCAACTATCATTCCCAAGGATTCATATTTATCATCCAGAACTGTTTTCATAATCAAATCCAGATTATTCCTATAGGTGAATTTCTTCTCATTCTGATATATTCTTTTGGTATTACAATCCCACGCCATAGAATAAATCTCTTTATTTATATTAGGGTTCGACATCAACTTTTTATTCTTTATAATGGAATAGAATATTTTGAATATTTTGTAATTTTTACTCGGATTTCGACATTCAACAATCTGATATACCTCTGCTCTTTTTTTCTTGTTTTGACCATTATCATTCAATTTGTTGATTTCCTTGGCAACAAAACGGTTTGTATCTGATGTTTCTGCAATTTTTTCACTATGTTTATCAATATAACTTCCTTTCACGTCGATATTTATAATCAAACCCTTTAATTCAATATCACTGGGGAAATTTGAATCATGTAAATTGATATTTAATAAATTTTTATAAGTGAATTCGGTAAAATTGCAAAATGACTGGGAACCAACATTTGGATTGGGGATTAATTTCATGTTCTTTAATTTCTGTTGATTTGTTATAATTTCAACTGGAACCATTTTCCCAATGTTTTTCAAATCAGATGGGAAATTTATCAGATTTTTTAGAAATAAAGGATCAGTCAAGATTTTATAGGCAGCTTTTCCTGAATATTTGAGACATTTTGTCTGGATATTTGAATTTATTTGGCTTTTTATTTCATCAAGGCTGGAAAACAATTTGATTTTCTGATCAGGATGAGCCAAAAATTCAACACTCTTTGTTTCTTTTTTCACAACTGGACTTTGGAGAATGAGACTTTGTTTCTTCAAATATTCTGGCAAATTAATCAATTCGTATTTGCAAAAAATCAGAAAAATCAATGGATCCTCAAAATAATATATCCATTTTTCACGTATTGATTCCTGTTCCTCTTCCTTTATACGTTCTTGTGTTGCTTTGATCTGGTCAATGTTTCCGATAATTGTCAATTCTTTCTTCGTTGAATTAAAATTCAAATTCACGCTAAGTTCATCTTCCAATTTTTTAAGATGTTCTGATTTTTTCAACTTTTTCACTAAATAATGAGAATCTATGGCAACAATTTTTTCAGTATAATTGATTGTTGCTTGAATTTCTTTGCCCAAATCATTTAATTTTTCAAGTTTCTCTTTTGCTAAATACGCAATTATTACAACAATTGCAATCTGTTCACTTTCTTCATATTTTTTCCAAAGCATTCTAGGATATTTACTATTATCTGTTTCCTTGTTAAGAAATTTCTGCTCAAAGATTTCCAGGTTCTTAAGTATCACTTCATAATATGTCCTCTTCTTTACCAGAACTTGAGAAATTATCAATATTGTCCTCAGATTTGTAAAAAACAACTTCAAATCATTTTGAAAGAGGTTCATTTGCTCATTTTCCCCATCCAATTTCACTGAAATGATCTTGTTTTCAAGAACAATATCCACCCATTTCAATCTCAAAGCAGCAGCCTTTTCCTTTAGTTCCTCCTCCAAATATTTCTTAATATATTCACATTTCATTTGTAAAAGTTTTTTCTTATAAAAATCTTTTTCATATTCTGAAAAATTTTGCATCAAAATGCTATTTAAAGGTATGCTATAACTCCTATGGCTGACAAGACTTCTCATGGCCTCTTCTAATTCACCACTTCTATCCTTATCCTCCAGGAAAAACATCAGACCAAATTCAGAAAAACCAGGTGTCTTTGGAGATATCTCTAGGATTTTCAACCCGGAATCAGTCAAAATGTCTTGAACAAACTCTTGATTTATGAAGTTTCGCATGTCAACTTCAGTTCTGAACTTTTTATCAAAAGGACGGAAAATCAGGTTATTTATCAACATCCTCACTTTCCTTTCCACTTTGGGTACACATGATCTGTCGCCTTTGATTATAATAGAATCTGATACAATGGCAATTTGAAGCGATGGGTCATCATCTTGAAAGTCATCTTGGATTTCTTCAAGTTTTTTATTTGTTTTTATGTATAAAAGCTTGATCTCATCGATTTTATCAATTTTCTTCTCTGAAGAAACCCTTGGGGTGTTACCCTTTTTTTCCTCTTCTTCATCATCATCATCTTCGATTTTTTTACATTTTATTGAGTCCTCTAGATTTGACAAAAATTCATCGACCGATTGCTCAGGAAGTTGAGGTTTTTTCAGAAGGTTTGCAAAGTTGTTGTCGATGGAATTTATTTTGATGTTGTTTTTCTTGATTTCTGCATGCAAAAGATCGAAAGAGCTTTGATTAGTGCAAAAAAGCTTGAGTTGGAAGAAAGGTTGTGAAGGATCAAGGAATTCTTTGATTTTTTCTAATTGCTTTAGGTCAAGGTCGACGTTAATGGTCGCGTTTCTGTTTGGTAGCATGAGAAATTTATGAGGATTGAATGAAATTTTAATAAATTATAAAAAATTTAAATTCTGAAAATTTGACTTTTTTCTCATTTGACAATTTTTATTTTGCCGAATTTTTTAGATGCCAAATTTTATTATTTTTATTTAATTAATAAACAAATAAATTCGTTTGATTCAAAATCTGGAAAATTTTGTGAGTTCTCTCAATAATTTTGAAATAAATTTATTTTCAATGATACTTTAAAATCATAATTTTTTATTTAAAAACAATTTGTTATGAATTTTGAATTTAAAAAAACAAAAACAAAAAAATGAATCAAAAAAAAATTTTCCTCGATGAAAGCAAAATGCCAAAGCAATGGTATAACATCCAAGCTGATATGCCAACTAAGCTTCTGCCTCCTCTTCATCCAAAAACCATGATGCCAGTGACTCCCGAAGATTTGGCAGCTTTATTTCCTAAAGAAATCATAAAGCAAGAGATGAGTCAAGAACGATGGATTGATATCCCAGAAGAAGTAAGAGAAAAATATCTAATTTGGAGGCCCACACCATTGATCAGAGCTTCTAATTTAGAGAAATTTTTGGGTGTGACCAACATCAAAATTTACTATAAATATGAAGGCACAAGTCCAGCTGGTTCTCACAAGCCGAATACATCCATTCCTCAAGTTTATTATAGTAAACAAGAGGGAGTTAAAAAAATTGTGACAGAAACTGGAGCGGGACAATGGGGAACAGCTTTGGCGATAGCATGCAGTATGTTTCAGATTGAGTCAGAGGTTTTCATGGTAAAAATCAGTTATAATCAGAAGCCATACAGAAAAATTATGATGAATGTTTTCGGTGGCACTGTTCATCCTTCACCTTCACCCCTGACCAACACTGGCAGAACAATCCTTGCTGAAGACCCCAATTGCAGTGGTAGTCTGGGAATCGCGATTTCTGAAGCAATAGAAATTGCTGTTCAATCATCAGACACGAAATATGCCTTAGGAAGTGTTCTAAATCATGTGTTGATGCACCAAACCATAATTGGTCTCGAATGCGAGAAACAATTCGAAAGTGTTGGCGATTACCCAGATGTCATTGTCGCCCCATTGGGTGGAGGATCCAACTTTGCAGGTGTTTCTTTTCCTTTTTTAAGACATCAACTTCAAAGTGGAAAAAAGGTGAGGTGTGTGGCGGTTGAACCATCCTCATGTCCGAAGCTCACGAAAGGAGAATTTAGATATGATTTCGCAGATAATGCTGGTTTTACCCCACTTTTGCCAATGTATACATTAGGACATAACTTCATGCCTGCTAACACCCATGCAGGAGGCTTGAGATATCATGGAGCAAGTGCTTTGTGCAGTCAATTGTTAAAAGATAAACTAATTGAAGCAGTTTCCATTGATCAATTAGAATGCTTTAAAGCTGGGGTCATTTTTGCTAAGACTGAAGGAATTATACCAGCACCGGAGGCATCTCATGCAATTGCCCAAGTTTTCAGAGAAGTGGAACAGGCAAAGAAAGAAGGAAAGCCAAAAACCATCCTTTTCAACCTTTGTGGTCATGGTTTGTTAGATCTACAAGGATACCAAGAATATTTTGATGGAAAACTTCAAGATTCCAATTTTAAAGAGGCTGATTTTCACGAAAGTATGAAGGCTTTGGATTCATTTCCTAAAATTTAGAATGAGTAAAAAAATTCAATTAGTTCTTTAAAAAAATATTTTTGTCTTTGCTTTATTTTTTAGGCTTCCTGAGATTTTATTTAATTTATTTTTTTTTAATTTTACCTTTACATTTTTCTTTATTTGTTATTTTTAAAAGAAATTTTTTTTTTCAAATTTTTAAAAAGATTTCAATATTTTTTTTATTAATTTGAAAAAAAATCATATGAAAAATAAAATTTGAAAAAACACCCTAACAAAAGCCAAATTTAACAAAAAATGTTTAAATATTTGTAA
>Ga0302186_10004117_pt1 | contig 10269 bp, 12 predicted proteins | sample II_Bog_E1_2_FD_198782 | JGI IMG/M metagenome (GOLD analysis project Ga0302186, IMG submission 198782) | Peat permafrost microbial communities from Stordalen Mire near Abisko, Sweden - II_Bog_E1_1 | ecosystem: Environmental > Terrestrial > Soil > Wetlands > Peat | place: Sweden: Abisko...
TAAAAAGTTTAACAAAATAATATAAAAGCAATGATTTTTTTTTCAAATATTGTTAAAAAATAAAATACATTCAAAAAATTCCAATTTAAAAAATAAATAATTCAGCCTAATTCTGAAATTAGCCATAAAATAGGGACATATCGAAAATCATGAACAATCCCTTTCCAGCAGAATCAGAGTAAAGTAAATTTCGCTATTTTCCATCTAACCGATCTTTCACTTTTCAGCAACCCTTACCCATACGAAGTCTCTTGATCTTTTCGCTAATATTTTCTAAATATTTTCCAATTTAGGATGAAAGATCCTCAACTTCAACTGGAACCAGACCCGCTTTGAATATGGATTGGACCGAAGAACCTGACCCTTTGGATCAAAATACTAACCGTGAACTGGGGTTAACAAGTGATTTTTTTTATGGGAAATTTTGGAAGCTTATGAAAATTTATAGATGATACTGAAAGTGTAGGGTTGCCAAGAGAAATAATCTTCAAGAAAATTAAAAGGATGTTCATTGGGAAATCTTCAAAAGAATGCACTATTTGTTTCAATCCTTATAATAGAGGTAGTTTTTCTAAAAATAATATAAAAAATTATAAGAAGTATTAAATTAAATACTTTTTGATTTTTAAAGGAGAATTGATTCGAAAGTTGCCTTGTAAACACATTTTTCACGAGGGGTGTGTGATCCCATGGCTCGCAAAGAATAACAAATGTCCGAATTGCAGGTTTGATTTGAAGGAACATTTCTCCGATTTGGAAAAAGAAAATTAAGAAGGTTTAATATATAGACGTCAATGATGTTTTATAAAAAAAAGCAATCAAAATTAAAAAATAGTTTTTAAATTAGTTAATTTTCTTTATAAGTGCCATAATTTTTGGGTCTGTTAAGATCGCCATTAGTTGGTATTCTGCCACAGACCATTGATTTTTCGGGGTTTTTAACAAAGTCATCACTTTGCTCTTAATTGCTCGAAGTTTTTCATCTCTAATTGTTTTTTAAAAATATTTTTAAATGAGAAAAAAGTAAAAAAAATGATAAAGTAAAAAATTGCAAAGAAAAAAAAAACTTGTTTTGATCAATGTTTTTTTAAAAACATTAAAAATGAAAGCAAAAATATACAAAAATATACAAAAAAAATATCAAAGTAAAAAAATAAAAAAATGCTAGGAAAAAAAAAACTTGTTTTGATCAATGAATTTTTCCATTCTCAAAGGACTTTTCGCTCTTAATAAAACACCAGGAGAGTTTTTTTTTTGGTCAAGAGGAATGTTCAATTCGACCATTGCAAATAAGTTCAAGATTTTTTCTTTCTCTTCTCGAGTCAATGAATGGTTTATTAAATTATCATCCTGAGAAGTCTTATTAAAAGAAGTCGGACTATTGAGGGGCTTATCAAATTTTTGTCTCAAAACGATGTTTTTTAATGATTTGAATGTGAAATATTTAGTTACTGATTCAATGAAAGGAGGCTCGACTAGAAATTTCATTAAAAATGCTATTTTTATTAGAAAATAACTTGAATCTTCCTCCCATTTGGAACTTAGAATGTGACAAACTTTATTTTTAAGCAGTTGATTCTTTGAATCATTGACTTTTGTGGTGTCGGCTATTGTTAAATACCAGATACACATTGTTTTGCTCCAAGTTGAGAATATTTTAATAGGTATGAATTCCTTCGCTTTATCTTCTTCTTCATTCAAAATCTTGAAAAAAAACAATTTTTAATTAAAAAATTAGAAAATTTTTGAAAAAATGAAAAATTTATCGATTTTTCCAAAATTTGAATAAACAAATAAAAAATTACAACACTTACGTTTATTTTTGATTTGTAATCGAATTGCAAAAAACTGCCATTTCTCTCCATCGCGCCAGTTTTCCCACACCAAAACACCTTCCCATCATCAAAAAGCATCATCGAAGATTTGAACCCAGCTCTGACCTGATTGACTTTAAATTTCATTGGTGATAATTTCTCACTAATGACCAATTTTGGAGTCAATTCATTAAGGAAATGTCCCAAGCCTAATTGTCCAAAAGCATTCGAGCCCCAAACGAACACTTTTCCAAGTCCCGTTTTGCAGATAACATGTTTAAACCCACAGGACACTGATTTTATCATTTCTTTCAAATTCTTTAGTTTTTCTATCATTGTTGGTAAATTGCGAGGGGTGGAGTCCCCATGGCCTAATTGTCCTTCTGAATTTTCTTTACCCATTGAGAATAAAATGCCACTTGTGCTAAGTAACCTTTGAATATTTTTAGATGATTTATTTATTAGGCAATTTTATAAGAAAAACATGGCGAAATTTTGGCCGCAAGAGATCATGGAGATTGAAATGTTAGTAGGTAGAGGGAGTTCAACCGGTTTGAGGATGTATTTACCAGTGGATTTCTGGAAAGGCCAGAAAAGAGTTTTTCCATCATCCAGAAGACAAAGGTTCATCATTCCTTTGGATTTGATATCTTTGACCTTTTTAGCTGGTAGCAAAGGATGTAATATCGGTGTTTTGACAATTTCTGTTGTACCAATGCCTAGTTGACCATTGCCATTATCACCCCATGTATAGACATTTTTCTCATAATTTATGATAAAACCATGATTATCACCAGCTATTAACTTTTTACCCATTTTTAAATTTTAAAGCAAATGTTGATTTTTTTTACTTTCTCTGGAGTTTTCAACTCGTTTGGGATCACAGTGTCAACAGAATTGATGATTTCCTCAGCTTCATGTGTTTTTCTTCCCAATTGATAATAATCATTGCTACCCCATGTATACACATTCCCTGAATCTGATCCTGCAAGAGTGAACGTTTCACCTACATCTATCAATTGAATAGAACTATCGTTCTTTTCTAATTCCTGCTTCGCGGTCACATATAATTTAGACCAATATGGCTTATAAATGTCAGTCGTGTCACCTATCAGTTCGATATCAACAATCAAAGGAAACAACACGATTTTTCGTCCAACCAATAAATCCAATTCTTTTACAAAAAATTATTAAATTTATAAGTTTTTTTCCTGCCTTCTTCCATTTGTTTTTGCTTGTTCTTCTTGGGTGTCATCAAATTGGTCTCTTTATAGTTATTTGGCTTCTTTTTCCCTGGATAATCATAGGCAAGAATCTCATCCAAATTATCATCTTCATAAGTGTTTATATCATTTGGCCTTTTTTTTTGGTTATATTTCCCAATGACAATTTCATCATCGTTATTTTCATCATAATTGGGATCTAAGGCAGAAAAATCCTCTTCTTGTTGGTCTATGAAATTCATAAAGGATTTCTCATTGATTCTAAGTTCATCTATTTATATTTATATCTCTTTATTGAAAAATTATTGAACACAACCTCCAGATTCATTGTATTTGAATTTCTCTTCAAGAGATAATCCAGATTTTTTCAAAGGGAAATTCTTATGGTTTTCATTCGGAAAAAGCAATTGTGTTTCAAGATTCTTCGCATTTTCAAATTTGCTCATTTCGTTATGCTCGAAATTCTGCCATTGATCTTTAAATGCATGACGGTTTAAAAGCCATTTATGAGCCACACGCTGGAAAAGTTCGAAAATAATTAAATTTTTGTAGGGAAAATACTTGGATTATGAGAGTCTTTTGTCTCAACAATTGGAAACGCCTTGTCAAATGCTTCATTTTGAAGAAAGCCTGAATGAAATAAATTGAATCTTGTTTTTTTTTCGCTTTCCTTCGTTCGTAAAAGCCTCGGAACCTCGTTTGAATCTTTAAAGCGGCTGCATTTTCCTTAAATTCTCTCCTATTTCGATCATTAAAAACAATATTAAATCAAATAAAAAAAACCTTTTTTTTTGTATTTTTCGCACGATAGCACTAAATTTTATCCTTGTCAAAACACTTCGCATGTATTTTTGAATGATAATAACAGCCGCATTTTCAATTTTCAGCCTGATTTTCAACCAGGCCAGTTCAAAAATTGTTTGTTTAACAAGCTCATGGCAAAGATTCCTAGCTTTCCGTTTTTTATCCTTGACATAAGCGCAATATTTGCTTTTTATTAGATTAGTAGCCTTTTTCATTAGGACATATTTCCTCTTACTCCTCTTCATCCTATAGAAGGCACTAATCTTTGTGGCAGAACCCTTTTGTTTTGCGACATTTGCGAAAAGTTCACCCAATTTTTTCTTCATGATCCGATGCTTCACGAACTTTTGGATAATCCGGATGCTTTTTTGGGCTGTTTTGAACTTTTTGTATTCATTTTTCACACGGAAAAGGGTTTGGATCCTTCGAATCGATTTGAATAGGCGTCGCAGACTTTTGATTTGTTGGTAACGGAAATAACTCCTTTGAATTTTTTTCGCCATCAAATTCTTTTTCTTAAGCTTTAAAAAAGGAAGAATGAGAAAAAATTGAAAATTTTTTATAATGTCAATGTCACCTTGGAACTCCATAAGTTTTCTATAAAGTGCACTGCTTGGATTTTCAGGAAAATCTTCGTTTTCCCAAAAAGAATCATATCAGTGCCAAATTTTGGCATGGCTTTTGCTATAAGTCTTCAAAAAATAATGATAAAAATCGGGAAAAATTTAAAAATATTTAAAAAAAATATAAATTGTTATAAAATAGCAAAAATAAGAAAAAAAACGTTACTTTTTTGATAAATCCATAAAATCCGATTTTTTATCACTATAATTCAAAAATGAAAGTTTGGACAATTCATCATCTATCTCATAGAACTTCTCAAAAAAGTTTTGATAAAGTTTTCTAATTGGGTAGCTTTCCTTTCTGATCTTGATGGATTCAAGAACTCCAAGGTATCTTATTTGATTCAAAGCCAGAAAAGGCACAAAATAATTTTTTCTTTTCTCCTCATTGGGCTTGATACATCTAATGAAATTCACTTCGCAAGAATTCAATTCAGTCATGAGATCCTTCATTTGTTTTCTGAACTTCACGCTGAGAAATTTATCTTTAGATGATGGATTTCCTTGTTTCATCTCTTCTTCTTTTTCTGATTCTTCTGAGTCCACCTCATCAACATTATCTAAAACGAATAAAATTTAGAGTGCACATTAGAAAAAATTATATTTTATTTCCAAAAAAAAAAAAAAAAAAAATTATATTTTATCTCCAAAAAAAAAAAACCAAAAAAAAAAAAAAAAAAAAAAAAAAAAAAAAAAAAAAAAAAAAAAAAAAAAAAAAAAAAAAAAAATAAAAATTTAAAAAAAAAAAAAAAAAAAAAAAAAAAAAAAAAAATTTACCAAAAATATTGATTCCTCTGAAAATGTAGCTAATTGTCTTAAAGGAAGAAAGGCCCATCATTTCTTCCAAATCATTCGAAAGTTCATCTTTATTCTTCATTCGAAAGTTGTTAATACAATACTCCACATCTTTCGCCGTATGTATTATCACAAACAGGTCCTTCGAACCTTTGGGGATCCTCAAATTTTCATTCGTTTTATGATGTTTCAAAATAAGGTTTAATAAGGCTTCATCAGTCGAAGCCACTGCGCTTGATTCATCCAAAAGATTAAAGATCCCCAAGGGTGGGGACTCGAATAAATCAATCAAAGGCTGATTATCTTTAAATTTCAACTCATTCAAATGATCTTTGAGTCCTTCAGCAATGAATTGTTCGATTTCAGCCTTGAAAACATAAGCGATATATAATTGTTGCAATTTTTCGTTTGCGAAATTTATGCAAAATTGCTCAAACGAATTCTTCTTGAACACCTCAAACCCAAAAATATCCAATAAATCAATGCTAAATCTGCTCTTATCCTGCAACAGGATGTCTATTCTCATGTTCCTATATTCAGGACTGCTTATTGCATAATTGAGCCTTTGTACCAGAAAAATGAACAATCTTTCATATAAAGACTTTGAAAACGAGTCCCTTTTTACAAAATTTAACATTTCATATAAAATGTTCAATACTTTAAAGTCTGACAATCGATTTTAGTCATGCAAGTCTTATAAATTTGTCCTCCGATTTTCCTTGTTTTATGAGTAAAGCCAATCTTCAATCTTTCCAGTTCCACGCATAATAATTCACTAATTTTGCTGAGCTGTTTCTCATTTTCGAAACTACAAGGCATGTTTTTTTGAGTGTCTAAAGTTTTCTCATCAAAAGTGATGTTGCCCAAATGAAGAATCGAAGCCACGATGCACCAAATTCCCTTGATTTCATTTATATGAAACTTCATAACCTAAAAAAAAACAACGTTTTTTATTAGTTTCTTTAAAAAAAATGATTCTAACATTGAAAGAATTCGACACTTCAAGAAATAACTCCTTATCATCTATAGTATTCACTTCATAACATTCTGATTTCTTCAAATATTCATAATGTTTGGGCTCTGCCAAGTCCAAATCAGCTTTCATTTTCGCGTCTGCCCCTTTCAATAAATGGTAGAAAACATGGTAATTTCTTTCACCGACCATTGGTTGGATCACTCGTGATTTCTCCAAGAGGTAATTCGTCATCATAGCTCCTTTGATTTTCTTCGTTTCTTTCTCCATCAACAACAAAACCAACTTCCCAAATCGGCTGGAATTATCATTTCTCACAGTTTTCGCATTACCAAAGGCTTCAAGGATAGGATTGCAGCTTAAAATCTACATTTTATATTAGAAAAATGAATAATAATAAGTAAGTATCACTTTATCTTCAATGCCATCATAAACAAATGTCTTAGAACTCCTTTCATTGGATTTTCTTTTATTTGGGATCAAACCTTGAACCCCATTGCCAACTACAATTGATTGCTTTCCCCCGAATGCCTTGTTTTGGGGTGTAATTTGGGGACTCAAGAAATTATTGGTGGAACGATCAAGTCTGGAATGTGATAAATCAACACTACTTTCAATGCCTTGGCTTATTTGCGTGATGTCTGGTATTTCATCTTTCATCACAAAAACACGACTCCTTCTTTCGTTAAATAAAGGCCTTGGTTCGGCTTGGAAATTGCACATGGCGGCCTTCCCTTAAAAATTCTTAATATAATTTCCTTTGAGTGAATTTACCTATGGAAGTAATAAATTTCATAGCCATTTTGGTATTCTCAGTCTTTCCAGCACCTGACTCCCCACTTATGACTATTGCTTGATTTTTCTTGGTTTCACATAATTTCCTTATGCATTGAGCTCCTATTGCATAGACATGAGGGTTAGAATCTTTGATATTATAAGTCGCTTCATAAACTTTCTTCTGATAATTGTAAAGGGTTTCTGGAGTCACGAGCTCTGGAATCTTTTGATAGGGGTTCACTACCAACAGGGTCGGGCCAACATAGGTAAAAATGGCATTTTTCTCATATCTTCTCTGAATATTGTAAAGCAGCTCTGCCTCATTCAAGTTTTCCATATCGACCATATCGTTAAAACCCTGAGCTGAGCTATCGTTTGTTAGAAAAAGTGTGGCATAAGAAACTGTTTTAGTTTCTATTTCACCACCTTCCAATGTATGTATCACATCTGCCTTTTTATTTGGAGGGTCAAGGGATGTGATTTTGCCTTTAAAAAAAGCTGTGGAAGAATTCTCGGTTTTCTCACATTCAGATAGAAGTGACACCCAAACAGTTAAATCTGAAGAAAAAAGATAAAGAAATATATAAATAGAGGGGAACCTTGTTTAATCCAGCTGTAATCGGCTTCAGGAGGGGGAGGCTGATCGGTTCGCATTGTACCAGCTTTTTTCATTGGAATTTTAAAAAAAGGAGGAGGTTTGGAAGGAGAAATTAAATTTTCTTAGTAAAAATATTTCAGGTTAAATTTTTTTCTTAAAACTTTTTTGAAAAAGTTTTGGTTGAAATATTTTTTTAAATTAATCCATGTCAAACCTTTAACCATTTTTTAATATTTTTCTTTAAAATATAAGTGATAATTGAGAATTCATTGAAACTTTCTAATTTTTGATAAAATTTGAATAAATAACAAATTTTTTAGTTTTCCTTTTATCAATTTTTCATATATGAATTTTTAAAGGAAAAGGTATTTAAATTTTTTTTGAGCCCAAATTTAAATTTTAGACAATTTTTTATAATAATAATATATATATTAAGCCGTTTTTAACAAATTTTCCGAAAAAAAATATATAAATATTACAAAGAAAAAACTTAATAGATTATTCTTTGTCTTTTCTAAAATTCATTGAAAAACCAATTCTAATATTTAAATCACCTATTTTTCTAACATTTAATTTTCTTTTGAGGAGCAGCTTTTTCCAGCATCTTTTCTGTTTTATCGGAATCTTTCATAGTCATTCCCTTTGCAAGAATTGCTAAATTTATTTTCAATAATTTTTTCTGAGCTTTCACCTGCTCGCCTCCTAAAAACCCTTTAAAATAGTGCTGAAATGTCATCTTAGACAAGGTATCAAGCTCAATTAGCTTCCAAAACTGACCATTCTCCAAATCATCATCATTGCTCACTGCATCGATCAGAAATTGTCCGAAAATATTCTTTTGCTCGATTTGTTCTAACAACTTCGTGTTTCCTTTATACTGCTTTTTGCAAAATTCCATGACTTTTTGTGGGGAAAAATCTTCATAGGAAATTTGTGTGAAAGTTACAGCATCAGTTGTACTCTTGATCTTTAATTTAGAGGATTCAAGATATTCACAAAAATTGATGGCCAACTCCCTTATTAAAATCAACTTTTGTTTGTGGCTTGCGAAATTAAAGACAAACCCTTCCAAAGACATAGCGAAGCTGATGGCATGACCAATACTTGTACAACCTCTTGCCTTCAATTGTTTTTGAAGCTCATTTTCCATATTTTCTAAATTTTCCATTTCCTTTCCCATTTTTTTCTTGTGTTGGTTAATTTTGTCATTATGGAGTGTTTCAATCTCGTCAATTTTTTTTTCCAATTCTTTCATTTCTTTTTCAATGGCTTTTAACCTTTCCTTGCATTGACCAATCAAACCAGTTTTGGTCTGCAGTTCTTGGGTTAATGATTTTTTGCTGTCTTCCAATTGAGAAAGGTAGCTTTGTAATCTCTCTTTGACCATATTTGAGGAGTTCTCGCTTTCCATGACTAGAGCTTGAGTTTGTTGGCTCTCACTTTCAAACATAGTTTTATAATGGTTCTCCATAGATTTTAAGGCTGTCATCTTATTTTTGTTGTTTTGCTCGAGCTGTGCATTACATTCATTGATATTTCGACTATATTCATCTTTTTTATTATTGGTAGTTGTTGTAGTTGAGTAAGAACCCCCCCACCACCACCACCACCACCCTCCATGATGACGAGTCGTGGTCGTCACAGAGGAAGATTGGCTATTTTCCAGGTTGTCCATGTTTTTATTAATTGTATTGTTCAAAGATTTTTCATTGGATGCATACAAATTGGTTACATCCTGCATTTCTTGCTTTTTTCTTGCTTCGAAGTTTTGTTTCCCAGAAAGCAATTGATTGGAGAGGCTTTTGATTTTCTCCTTGCTGAGTTCTGTCTCTGACTGAATTGTATTTTGCACAGTCTGGATTTTTTTCTCGTTTTCATCAAGTGAAATCTTGGTTGATTTTTGTAAAATTTCCAATGTCACCTGCTCATTGCACAATTTCTCCTGTTCTCCTGACAAATTGGCTTTTTGCTTGTAAAATGGATCGAGTTCTTTAAACTTTTGCTTTTGAATCTCTTCTAACTCCTTTTGAAGCATCTTAATTTTAACCATAGCTTCTTGAATATCTTGATAGCCATTGGTAATATTGGCCGAGCTGATATATTTGCTTAGCTTTACTGTATACTCTTCAATGGCAGCGCTTTGATCTTTGACGGAAACAATGAATTGTTCTTTCATCTCTTCTATATTTTTAGAGTGATTCTCAAGTTCTTTGTTCAAAACAGGGATATAAGCTTCAACATCTTTTGTACTTTGTCCGATTTTATCTATTGCTTTTTCATGCTGTTTGGCTGTGTCCTGAACCCGTTTTGCAAAGAAAGACAAACTCTTGAAGTGTCCAAAATGATCCATCACCTTTGATAAAGTTTGTCCCATTATTGCAGCTATTTCTTGTGTTGTTTTATTCATTTCAGGATCTTCAGTAACTGGCGTGTTTTTCAAAACTTCCATGGTAGCGCCAATCAGACCTGGCAAAGTTTGCAGTTCATCTTTCAAATCCACAAAGTTTTTTTTAATTTTCAACTCCTCTGCTATTTGTCTATTTTGAATTGCCATTAATTTGTCTTCTTTGAACTCTTCCATTAGCTCTTGCTTGGGTTCTATTAGTGGTTCTTCTTGCTTGAACTCTTCAAGTGCTTCTTGTTTGATTTCTTCCTGTGATTC
>Ga0302186_10004122_pt1 | contig 10260 bp, 8 predicted proteins | sample II_Bog_E1_2_FD_198782 | JGI IMG/M metagenome (GOLD analysis project Ga0302186, IMG submission 198782) | Peat permafrost microbial communities from Stordalen Mire near Abisko, Sweden - II_Bog_E1_1 | ecosystem: Environmental > Terrestrial > Soil > Wetlands > Peat | place: Sweden: Abisko, Stordalen...
ATTTTAAAAAATGTAATAATTTCTTTCAAGATCCTCAATGAAAATTTTTTTAATTAATTTTAAAAATAAAAATTCAAACATTTATTTGTGCAACTGTTGCGAAAACTGATTTTTTTGGTAATTGCTCTTTCAAATAATCATCAAAAAGCAATTGTTCAATTCTTACCTTTTTCCAGATATCCATACTATCTCCTCTATCTATCAAGACCTCATTTTCCTGTTCTTTTAAAGATTCCCTTAATTCAAGGATAGTTCTCTTATATTTCAGGATTTCTTTGGGGAGCTCTTTGTATGAAGTAATTTTATCAATAATATTTTGAAACAATGCTTCTGCTTCCTCCATCAAATTATCCTTTATTTCATTTTTTTTCTCAGCGATAAATTGTAATATCGATTCCATAATCAGAACCCAACAGTTTTTAATGGAGAATAAACCAATGTTATCTTTAAATGCGAATAACGCAGTAGTGGCTAAACAACTGAAAGCTAAAATCCATCCTGATATAGGAATAATGCTTATTGTAGCCATTCTATAATTCGTTAACAATGTGCATAAAATTAAATTAATAAGGGTATGTTTTTCTTGAAGATCCCAGTTATATTTGACATTACCATCAATTTCTAATCTGACATTCAGAATATCCTCGAATTTCTCTTCCCCAATGAGATTTATGATTTTTTGCAAAACCTTCAGAAAAATTGCCCGAAAAATTGATTGAAACTTTTGCAAAAGGATATTCATTATTTCTTGATTACAGAGTTTAAAGATTAGCTGTAAGAAATTATTTTTATTCCATTGCATTTTTTTTTTGCTTTCAATTTTTATCCTTTCCACAATCAAACTTTTAATCTTTTCAAAAAATTCATTTTCTTTTTTTTTACAGCTTTTGAAATCTTTGATATGTCTAAAAAATTTATCAATTTTTTTGGCATATTTGTCGGTTTTTAGAAGAGCTGATATTTTTAAAGCAGTTGGAAGATCAATCAAAGCTTTAGCCTCTTTTAGTTTTTCTTGGAAATGCGTGTCTATAGTGACCATGAGATTAGATAAAAAGTAAAGAGATCTTTTATGATAAAGTATTGATTTTTCAATTGATTGAAGATGAGAAATGAAATTGTGAAAAAATTCACGTTCATTTGGATCGTTAGCCAGTTTTAAAAGGTTCATAAAATCTACTCTTTTGATGTTTATCTTGTTTTCTCTCAAAAAATCCTCAGTTACATTTAGAATGTCAATTAATCGATTAATTTTGTAATCATAAAATTCTCCTACACTTTTTTCATAATGGTCTTGATCAGCCTTGCTCTCAAAAAAAAATTGATCTTTTTTTGTAAAAACTAACGAGAAAAACGTTGGATCAAGGTCATTGTTAATATTTTTCCTAGAGAAATCCTCACCTAACTTCATGAAGTTCTCAATCAATATTTGAGAGGTAGATAAATCCTTCACATAAATAAAATAGGCTATATTATTTCGAATAAATTGTTGAAGATCAGACAAAACTGTTTCGGATGAAAGGCCAGGAAAATCAAGAATTTTCAACTTGGGGTCAAGCCATGGCAATCGGATTGTCAAAGTAATTCTCTTTTTTAGAAATTCTGCTTTGTTGGATTTTTTCATTGATTGTTTTACTAATGCAGTCTGTTGCGAGTCAATTTCGTTGAGATAGGTTTTGAGGGAATTGCTATCTGAAACATGAAATTTTCTTCTTTCATTTGAGGAACTCTCAACCCATATAAATTCTTCATCATCACCGCATTCGATTAGCCAAAGAAATGCAGTGTTCTCATCTGCCATTGATGGTAAAAGATTATAAAAAGCCTTATCGAAAGAATTGGTTTTGATATTATAAGATAAGATTCGGTTGATAAGAGTGGTTTTTCCAGCAGATGTCTCCCCGATTAAAATCAATAAAAGCTTCCTTTCTTTAAAACTGTTCATCAGAGTGTTTAAATCTTCAGCAAGTTTTTGTGATTGGATCTCTTTGAATTTTTTAATCCCTTCAGCCTTTTCCAAACATTTTCCATCTAAAGAATCATCAAATTTAAATTCAGCAATTTCACCAACATTTTTTTCATTTTTCAACTCTTCAACTTCCTTTTCTTCTTTTTTCCTTTCATATTTCAGGGAATCATGAATGTTTGATTTTTGCTCTTCATCAGGATTTTTTTCAAAATTCTTCGAATCCCCGAAATTAATTGGATCCTTTTGATTTTGAATTTCAAAAGATGGACCAATGTCATCTTGGTCACATTTCTTCGGATCTTTATAACTTATTTGAATTCTTTGATTGATTTTTTCTTGAAAATCAAATATTGAGGAGGAGCATTCACTCGTAAATTCTTGACTTTCATTAGGATCCTTGTTCCCTTTATCAGATTTGTCTGAAGGTGACTCTTCATAGTTTTTTTGAATATTTCCGATTCCTTTTTTATTCATTTCAGATTTCGGACTAATTTCTGAACCAAAATATTTCCTAATGAGCTTTTCGTTAATTTTTTCTCCGCAAGTGAAACAAGAAAATGAAGAATTGCATAAAAGCTGTTTTTGCAAACAGGAAATATGAACTGTTTGATAACACTCACAATTCAGGTTGGTGTAGTCTTTGGTGATAATCTTATTACAAATCCTACAAACCGAACGACCCAAAGCTTTGATTTTTAAGTGGGCCTTATGATTGCAAAGATATTTGAGGGTTTTTAAGATTTCATCTTGCGAGCAATCGGAATTTTGAGTGTCTAGAATTCGAGCTAAATTTTTGACCACCAAGTCTCTCATTTCCTCAGAGTTATCAGACATTTTATTAACTAAAATTTGGAAAATTATTATAATAATTTTATAATAAAAACATCTTTAATTCAAAATTTTGAAGAATATAAAAAGAAATTCTATATTTTGTATTAAATAAATGTTGGAACTTTACATAAATTAAAAAAATGTCAAGAAATGGGTCCTTTATCCTCAAAGTGATTTATTTTCATTTTCTCAATGATTTTTAAAAAACCAATTTCTTTTTAATAAAACAAAATTATTAATTATTTTTTCCCTTTATTTAATTAAACCTTTGAAAATGGGGGAAACTATTCTCAAAAAATATTTAGGCTTTTGTTCTTACGTTGGTTTGCGTTACAGAGGCTATCAAGAGCAAAAGTGGCTACCTGACACCCCAAAAACAGTCCAGCAAGTCTTGGAGGTTCCTATCCCCCCCCCCCCCCCATTTTCTATTTCTTTACTTAAATCTTTAAGATAGCTTTGTCAAAAATCACTAAAACCACAACAAAAATCAGCAGTTGCAGCCGCACTGACGCTGGAGTCAATGCCTATAGTCTCCCATTTCATTTCACAATTTCTATTCAACCTCATGTTTAAATTTCCATTTTCTCTTTTATTTTTTAACATACATTTAAGCGACCCATCGCTTCGATTGAACTTCTGAAAAAAGCATTGAATTACCATTTACGCTTCGAAGATATCAAAATAATTGATTTGAAGGGGGTGTCTTTAGATTTCGACGTGCGGAAACAATGTCTTGAAAAAGAATATGTCTATAAAATTGAGGCTGGATTAGGCGATGCTCTCTGGAACCCTATCCAACAACATAAGCTCGTTTATTCTATAAACTCACGATTAGACACCTTAGAAATGAAAAAAGGATTGCAAGAATTCCTCGGACTACATAATTTCTATAATTTCACGATCAGAAATCAGACGATAAAACATGAGACATTCAGATTCATGAGAAATATTAATGAAATTTATCTGGTGGAAGAAAAAAGTGAGAAAGAGGAAGAGAAAAATATTCAAAAAATCATTTTGGGATTCAAAGCAAAGGGGTTCCTCACTTATCAGATAAGGTATATGGTGAATGCGTTGAAGGATGTGGGAGAAGGAAATTATTCAATTGAAAACATAAGGAATGCTTTGAATGTGGAAGAGAATCATGAGCCAGAGATTGGGAGAAGAACCGCACCTGCGAAGGGTCTGTTTTTAAAAAACGTGATTTTTAAAGAAACTTAATTTTTTTTTTTTTTTTTTTTTTTAAAGAGAAATTTTTTTAAAGAGAAAATGTTTGCTCTTAACAAAACAAATTTTATTTCTTTAAATAAAAAACATAATACAAAAAAAAAACCCAACAAAAAATAAAAAAATCAATGTTTTCCTCCTGAATTAAATTTGCTCTCCATCACATTAATACTGAAATCTTCAGTCAAATGTAGACTTCTTTTTGAGGCCAAAGCCGGACTCATCGACCCTTTGCAGCTTCTTGTCGATTTATTATTAGCACTTTCCTTATTTTCCTGTTCGACGATTGCCTTCATAAAATTCCCCCTTGGGCTCATGATCATCCCTTTTTCCATCGGGTTCCATCTTCCTTGAAACGACTCCCTCCTGTTATTTGCTGCCTTTTGTAGACTTGTATTGTTCATTTCAGTTAAATAATCATTCAATCTATCGACCATTTCAGGATCAACTGCCTCCGAAATATTATTGGGTGATTTTGATGCCATTTTCTTGTTTATTTTATCAAGAATATATCTGAGAAAAACTTCCAGACTCACATACCCCCCACCTACTTTCACCTGAGGTTTTGCATTCTCCGTGAATTTCAGGATGAAAGTGAAACCCAATTTTTTCAATTTACTCAGATCCTGTAAGATATTCTTCAACTTCGCATTTGGTTTCTGATTTGTGGTTGGTTTTTTCTTCCCCCAGCTGCTATCCTTTAAAACCATCAGAAAAAACTCTCAAATTTAATAATTTTACTGTGTTATTCCTTCTGATCTTCGGCGGGATTTTTATCACAGGAGGCGTCATTATTTTAACCTCTTCCTCCATATTCGGCTCGGTTTCCTGGGTTTGCATTTCAATGCTGGTGGTGCTTTTCTTATCTTTTTCTTTTTCTTTTTCTTTTTCTTTCTCTTTCTCTTTCAGTTCTTGTATGTCATCCAGGTCATTAGTATCAGTGGCCACGTTTTTCATTTCTTTGGACTCCATGAGAAATTTAAGATGCCTCAGATTTTCCTCATCCAAATTTTCAAATTCGTTGACATATGATATGTGTTTTTGAAATAGGGGGGTGTTTTGTGAGACAGAGGATTTGCAATGTCTTTCAGGGTTCGGATGGATAAAGAACTCCTCAGTGTTCTCTTCCAGCTCGAAAGAACTTTGCTCGTAAGTGTTCAGATTTTCAATGAAAACATGTTTTTGGTTCTCGTTTTCACTCGACCTCTCGAATTCCAAAGGCACTTTTGATAATTTACGCTGTTCTTCTATACAAGAAGAGAACAATTTCAGCTCTCTTTTGTTGATTTTCGGGATGGTTTTTAGCTCATTTGTCAACTCTTTGATCTTGTTTAAAAGCTCTTGAATCTCAATTTTATCGTCGGGTGCGATTCCACCCATTGAAATCTGTTTTTGTATCATTTTTCCCTCTTTTATATTGATAAATTCACAATATTCTTCTCCCAAAAGCAGACTTCCAGTGTGGTTTAAAGTGCTTTTGCTTTTCCTATCGTTTTTTTTCTCGGAATTCGGACTATTCAACTTAAACTCATCAATCTTTTGCATGGCCCCCTCATAATTATTAAAATCCCTCAAAGGAAGGCTCTCAAGTCTTTTGGATTGTCTTTTTTTAGGGCTTTTTTGAGCCAAATGCCCTGAACTGATATCTATATGCGTCTCCTGTTCATTATGTTTGAAAAACACCTCACTTTTATTAAATTTCGGTGAGGTCTTGACTTTTTTAGCTCGAATCACTGGCAAAGTAATTGTTATAGGGTTTTGTGTGTTTTCCACTCTAGCTGAGAAGAAGGTCTCAGGGGGCCTTTCTTTTATTAAGGAGAGTTTGAGCTCAGGAATGGTGGGCTTGATCTATTTTTACAAAAAAAGTTAATGAAAATCCTTTATTAGCAATCATATTACTAGGTCAAGGGGTCGATGGTCGTTATGGATACAACAGCAATGGTTTCCCATGTATTTAAGCTGAGAAATAAAAAAGTAGCTGGTTTTTTATGCTATTAAATAGCTAACGGGTTGATGACGAAAATCCATAAAATTAAAGATTATTTAAAGTGTTTTAAGCAATAAATTTCCTATTTTTCAGTCTAAAAAACACTCGATTTATTAATGCTTTTATTTCTATTTTTTTTTCTGCGAAATTTTTATGTCTCGATGAAAAGATCATCTAATTTAAAATCTCTTTTCCTCTAAACTTCGAAAACCTTCCCAAAATTAAAAAATAGTAATTTACGAAAGCACGAAGTCTCCCAATACAAATTGTCAATATCTTGTCTAAACTTCCCTAAAGAAAATCAAAAAAAATTTAATATACTACTCCTCTTTAAATATCCAGCCATAACCAAAGATGGAAGAGACCACCAATCCCCTCTTTCCTTTCACCGACCCCCTAGCCACAATCTTCCCCTCTAGCAACCCTCGATCAACTGTCTTCCCCTTCCAACCTGAAGTGGACCCTTTTTTCACCCGCAAGGCAAGCAATGATTTTTATGACGGGGCGTTTTTACCCGATTACCTCAATAATGAAGATCAAATGTCTTATGGTAACCTCAATTTTGATGAGGTGCCTTTGAAGGAAGAAAAAAGATCTTATATCAACAGTTTCCTCCCACAGGAGATCATAGGAGTTTACAATAATCAACCCTCAGAACATGAAGGAAATCAAATGGCTCAGGACTTCAATAGTCAAGAGAATATCGTCAAGGAAGAGGCATTTCAAAGCAACCTGTTGAATTACAATGAGGATGATGAGAATTTGCCTGAATTCCTGCGAAAAGAAGAGGCATTTGAGGTATTTTCTTGTAAAGTTAAAAAAATTTAACATGTCTCTTAGAAAAGTTACATTGAGAAAAAAGCGACTGATTTCCAAGAAATACCCAAGTTCTCATTACCCAAAGTTGAACCCATGAGCTCAGGCTTCCAACCGAACATGGGCAATCAGAAAGGTTTTTAAATTTTTTAAACTTTTTATTAAAAATCTATCATTCTAGAGTCTACGTATTTCGAATGTCCTCCTCCTCAATACAGCCTCTATTACCCACCTCCAGCATTCACTATAACAAATCAAACCAACAACAATATATATAATATGCAATATTATTGTGGCAGTAATTTTCCCATCCCTACCAGTAATTCAACCACCCCCCAAATGGACAACTTCTTGGGTACCAAGAGAAATGCGAAGGATTCCTGTCGCGATGATATGACCCAAGGTCCGAGGCCTGATGAGGAAATGGCCCAGAAAAGTAAGAAGAAAAGCAAGAAAGAGCCTAAAGAAAAGATCACAAAGAAAATCAGTAAGTCCAGTAATTTAAACGTGAAGAAAGGAGGCATTGGAAAGAAAATGCTCAAGGAAAACATTGCAAAAACAATGAATCCGTTGAAGGAAATCAACTCATCCATCAAATCCATGAATTATCTCCTTCCAGCTTCAGCAATGTTGAATCCGAACTTCTCTAAAGAGATGCTTTCTCAATCCACACATCATTCAGCACCGATCACACAAGTGCCAAATGGACACTTTCTGGGACAAGGCATGCAACCACAAAATACACTTGCTTTCAATAAAACGCCACAAATGTTCATGAATGACAACATAACACAAGATGAAATTTACAAAATGTACTGGAAGCAAAAATACCTACAGGCCCAGAATCAACTCACCCCCACTCAATTCAATTACAATCAAGCCAATCCACAGATTTATAACAACACAACATTAGCACAACAACAGGCCTATCTTCATCCTAAAGCAAAAGATGCATTGAATCAACAATATCCCATTTTAGCAAACCAGCCAAAACAAAATGACATGAACTCTTCGGAAGATGCCATGAGTCTCACGAATAATAGCAATTACATGAAGAATATGAAGATGATCGCAAATAACAACTCGAATTATATGTCTATGAAAGCTGCTTTGACTCCATCCACAGGCCCTATGATCAAGGTTGAAACCCCCAATGAACTGACAATTCAGAAGAATTTCGTCCTGATGAACATGAATCCAAAAAATCCAATGAGCAACTATCCTATTGATTATAATAAAACGATTAATGCCATGAGACCAGAAATGAGACCAGATATGAGATCAGAAATAAGACCAGAAATGAGACTAGATATGAGAGCAGACATGAGACCAGAAATGAGACCAGATATTCGACCAGATATGATGTGGCCAGATATGAGACCAGATATGAGAACAGATATGAGACCAGATTTGAGACAAGATATAAGACAAGATAAAGATATAAGACAAGATATAAGACCAGATATGAGACAAGATATGAGACCTGATTTGAGACCAGAAATGAGACCAGAAATGCGATCAGATATAGATATGAGACCAGATATGAGACCAGATATGAGAACAGATTTGAGAACAGATATGAGAACAGATATGAGAACAGATATGAGAACAGATATGAGACCAGACTTAGATATAAGACCAGAAATGAGACCCGATATGAGACCATCAGAGAGTCTAATGAACAAAAAACTAATGTCAATGCCTAATGCCAACTTCCAACAGAGAGGACCTGTTGTGAATACCCCAAATGGCATGTATTTCCAATGCAAACATGAGCCATCGAACATTAATAACAATTTGGGTATTCAACAACAAAACATGCCAAACTTTAAAGGGGTGTATACTCCCAACCTTTATCCTCCAAATCTCAACATTAACATTCCTGTTCAAAATCCAAAATCTTTCCCAGAAAATGGCATGAATAACAATAAAACCACACCGAAAAAAAACCATAATTTCCATTTATCAAGCAATAAGATGGATCCAAACTCAATATTCGAAAGCAAAGTCATGATCAATAATAAACCATCTGTTTTTGATAAGCAGAACTATTTGAAAAACCCACTTATATCAAATTACCCTCCCACATCTAATTATCAAAACAATGAATATAATGAGCCTATGATATATAATGGAAATATGAAACCTTTCTACATCGGCTACCAACCCAAAGCCAACCCCAATATTCCAATCACCTCTAACACTTCGATGGAAAATGATAACAGTTTGAATTCTTTCAATCAAAAACAGAAGCTTATGAAGATGGCTCCCCCTCCTTCAATTGTCACCAATCCTCAAAACCAACCCAACAACCCTAATTTTTATGCGATGAACTTCCAAAACATGATGAGACAACAAACAAACCATCAAAAAAATTCGGACCCCATCGAAGTGTTTCATAAAAGACTTCAGATGTTGAATTCGCAGAAGGAGAAGGATGACGATGGCAACAATAGTGCCAGACGACTCATGTTCATGCAACAAAACATGAATAATAATAATAATGAATCAAACTCAATGCCTTTCTTGAATCTTGATAAGGAACAGTTGATGAAGCTATATAGGAAGAATTTGAATGATCAGGCCTTGCTCATGCATATTGCGGGGAAAAAGAATTCGAAAAATTGCAAAGACAAGCAAAAACACACAAAATCTTCGAAAAAAAATAACAACCAAAATAGTGTCAATAACAATAATGACAATAACATCAATAACATCAATAACATCAATAACAACAATAACAACAATAACAACAATAACATCAATAACATCCATAACATCAATAACAATAATAACAATAATAACATCAATAACAATAATAATGTAATTAACAACAATGTAAGTAACAACAATCATAACAATCCCAAGTTCATTTTACCGAATTTTAACCCCAGCTTCACTAATGAGAAGTCCAATGAGAAAATTATGACCATCAACAATTCAAATCATGAACAGAAAATTGGCGCTTTGACTAAGGAAGAAAGGAAGCTGAAAATTGAGAAATATTTGACGAAGAAAAGAATCAGAACTTGGAATAGAAAAACCACCTATCAGTGCAGGAAACAGGTCGCGGATAAAAGGTTAAGACTGAAGGGAAGGTTTACAAAGAAACCGAATAAAGAATTTTACTCTTCGGAGATGTAAAATAGGCTCAGTAAATGGTTTTTTTTATCTTTTTATTCTCAAGTTTCAAGGGGAAGAGAAGATAGACGAAGGGACTTTAGATTTAAAAATTTAAAGAAGACCCTTTTGTGATAAATTATTAAGAAATTATATTTTAAGTAAATAAGTTGGAAAATCTTTGAAAGCATATTTAAACTATTTAAGATCCCACCATGAAATTATAAAAATCATTAAAATGAAAATTTGGTTTTTTCTATTAAAAAAACTTAAAAAAAAAACAAAAAGATTTGACAAAAAATTTTGCCAAAAT
>Ga0302186_10004130_pt1 | contig 10247 bp, 9 predicted proteins | sample II_Bog_E1_2_FD_198782 | JGI IMG/M metagenome (GOLD analysis project Ga0302186, IMG submission 198782) | Peat permafrost microbial communities from Stordalen Mire near Abisko, Sweden - II_Bog_E1_1 | ecosystem: Environmental > Terrestrial > Soil > Wetlands > Peat | place: Sweden: Abisko, Stordalen...
ATTGTGAATATTGTAGTAAGCCACATGATGGCGTATATGGGTCTGGAAGATTTTGTTCTAGATCATGTGCTAATGGTTTTTCTACTAGAAATAAAAGAAAAGAAATAAATAATAGAGTTAGTGAAAATTTAACTGGTCGTAAGTTAACAGAAGAACATACTCAAAAAATTGTAGATTCTTGGAAAGATGACTTAGTAAGAAAATCTCGATCTAAGAAAAAGAATATTGTTAAATTTAAAATTAATCAATCTAGAAATAATGGATCGATTAAAAATAAATTGATTAGTGAAAATATTAAAAAATACGAATGTGAAGATTGTGGTATAGGTCCATTTTGGAATGGTAAATTATTAAATATACAGTTACATCATAAGAATGGTAATAACCGAGATAATCGTCTTGATAACTTACAATTTTTATGTCCTAATTGCCATAGTCAAACAGATACGTATGCAAAAAAATTAACGTCTCGTAGCTCAACTGGACCAGAGCACTCCGCTACGAACGGAGAGGTTGATAGTTCGAATCTTTCCGAGACGACCATTTAATATTTGACTTTATGCTAGTAGTGTTGTAGAAGTTCTGCATGTCTGGCTGTGAACCAGACGGTGAAGGAGCATTACCTTCCGCTAGTGCCATTTTCTGACTGGTTGACAGAGTAGTAATGTGACGATCTGCAAAATCGTTTATAAGGGTGCGTTTCCCTTACCAGTCTCCATTTCGAGGTTATCATGAGAGTTACAGATACACATATTTACTTTTGGGGTTCATTTCTAAGTAATTTTGTTTGGGCTCCATTTAAAACAACTGTTCTAGGTGAAGAATTAGAATTTCATACATCAGAACAGTACTTTATGCTTCATAAGGCCCTTGTCTTCAAGGATGTAGTTTCATACCACAAAATTTTGAATGCTCCTGACGCTAGGGCTGCAAAGGCTCTAGGAAAGAAGGTTAAAGACTTCGATCCTGAAATTTGGAATAAAGTCTGTAATAAAGTCATGTTTGATGCATGTTATTTAAAATTTTCACAAAATCTTGACTTCAAGCACAATTTGCTTGACACAAGAGATAAAATTCTGGTAGAAGCTAGTCCTATTGATAAGATTTGGGGTGTTGGTTTAGCCGAGGATGATGACCGTATTCTTGATGAAAAGAATTGGTTAGGTCAAAATCGACTAGGAATTATTCTAGGTCTTGTGAGATTAGAATTATCTCTAAAAGAATCATTTAAGGAATAAATTTTGTTATCAGATGATCAGTCTAAAGCATGGTCCAGTCTCAATGACTGGATCAAAAATTCCCATGAAAAGTATTACATTCTAGCCGGTTTCGCTGGTACAGGAAAGTCCTATCTTTTAGGAATGCTTGCAAAGAGCGATTACTCTAATCTGTTCTTTACTGCCACAACGAACAAGGCTACAAAGGTCTTGTCTGCTACGATGGACAGAACTACCAAAACAATTTACAGCCTTCTAGGGCTTCGTATGACCGAAGAAGAAGATAAGCTCATTCTTACGCCTTCAGGTCGTGAACCTTACTTTCCAAAAAATTCAATTATCATTATCGACGAGGCTTCCATGATTGGAAGCGACTTGCTAAAGAATATTTTGAATGCTGTAGCACGATATCACACTTTACGTATTATCTTTGTAGGTGATCCTGCACAGTTACCTCCTGTCGGTGAAGTCGTTAGTCCAGTATGGTCTTTAACCAAAGATGAAAAGTGTGTTTCTGTTCTGAAGAAAGTAATGAGAAACGACAATGAGCTTCTTAATCTTGCAACAAAGTTAAGGGCTTGTATATTTAATAAAGACTTTCTTTCTCCTATCGAACATGATATTAATAGTGAAGGTGAAGGTGTACACTTATTTCCATCACATGAAGATTTTGTTCAAAACATTCTAAAAAATGTGATGGATATAAACTTTCAGGAAACCAAAGTTATTGCATGGCGAAATAAAACAATCGCCGAATATAATAGACTGATCCGAAGTTCTTTAGGATATTCCACACCTTATAATGAAGGCGAGATTATTCTTATTGCTGCTCCGGTAGAAAGAGACGAGGTAATCGTCTCTAACGTCGATGATGAATACATTATTGAAAAGCGAAGTGAAAGTCGAGTCAAAGTAGACGGTCGTTATGTAAATACGTGGAATCTTGAAGTTAGTGGTGAAAGCAAAATCATATTGCAGATTGCTCAGGATGAAGCCGAGTTGAATGCTGCTCTTTCTGACAAGGCTACCATAGCCAAGATGGCTAAAACTCCGGGTGCTCGTCGATCTGCATGGGCCGAATTTTGGAAGACAAAGAAAAGCTTTGATTATATTCGATATGGCTACGCTTTGACTGCACACCGAGCACAAGGTTCAACATTGAAGAATTGTTATATAGATCAGCAGGACATTCTTGCTAACCATAAGGATCGTGAAGCATTCCAGTGTCTTTACGTCGCCGCAACTCGTCCTACACACAACATATTTACATTTTAAATTTACAATTCTCCCCATGCCATCGTTTAATATTACCTATAGTTGTAAGTTATGGATTATCTAGAAGAAAAATATTTGTCTTTTGTCTCAGGTAGATTAAGAAATTTTAAACGTAAGAGTAGTAATCTTTACAATTTTTCTTGCCCATTTTGTAATGATTCTAATAAATCTGCTAAAAAGGCTAGAGCCTATATTATAAGTAAAAATAATACAAGTTTTTTTTATTGTCATAAATGTAATGCTCCTGTAGGTAACTTCACTAATTTCTTAAAGCAAATCGATTATTCTCTCTTTCTCGAATTTCTACAGGAAAAATTTGGTAAAGAAAAGAAGTCAGATTTCGAAGTTGTAACTCCTACGTTTAAAAGTTATAACGCTGATCGTTTGAATGATCTTTTTCCTGTGACTGAACTATCAGACTTCGATGCTATGAAGATTTATGTAAAGTCAAGAAAAATTCCTGAAGAATATCATTCTAGAATTTATTCTTGTCCAAATTTCAAGAAGTTTACTAATTCTATTATACCGAATAAGTTCGAGACTCTTGAGTATGACGAGGATCGATTACTTATTCCTTTCTTTGATGAAAATAAGAAGATGTTTGCATATACTGGTAGATCAATAAAAGCAAATTCTAAATTGAGATATGTGAATATTGTGCTCGACGAAAGCAAACCGAAGATTTTTGGTCTTGACAAATGGAACAAAAACGAACATACTAATGTCGTTGAAGGCCCCATAGATAGTATGTTCTTACCTAATTGTATAGCAACATCTGGTGGTTCTCTTATATCAAACTTCAGAAAGTTTGATAAAGAACAATTTACCATTATCTATGACAACGAGCCCGACTCACTTACTACAAAAGAAAAGATAAAGAAAGCCATTGCAGAAGGATTTCCTGTCTGTGTATGGCCTAAGACTGTACGTCAAAAGGACATAAACAGTATGGTTCTGTCTGGAATGACATCAGAAAAAATAATTGAAATAATAAAAGATAATACCTTCAAAGGGTTAGAAGCTTTTCTAAAAATATCTTTTTAAATTATTATAGTATTTTCTTAAGTTATTGATTTTGTTGATGATTTTGTTTTTTAGAAAATCAGCCTAACTTATAAATAAAACTCATATCAGGAGAATTTGAATTGAATAGCGCAAAAATTATTGCCATTACACAGCCATTAATTGATGTAAATGGCGCATTACCTAACAATGATCGTGATAGATTAACAGTAGACGAATTCGTAGCCTACGTAGCAAGAGTATCAAATCCTACAAATCAGGGTAATAAACTTACTGCAAAGAAACTTCTTAAGTATCTAATCAAGAATAAGCATTGGAGTCCATTCGAAATGGTTCATGCTGTTGGCGACGTTAATACCACAAGAGATATCGGTCGTCAAATTCTACGTCATCGTTCATTTTCTTTTCAAGAATTCAGCCAGCGTTATGCTGATCCTACTAAGATGGAATTTGTGCTACGTGAAGCTCGTCTTCAGGACAAGACAAATCGTCAGGCCAGTATTAAAATTGACAATAAAGAATTACATACAGAATGGAATTTTATTCAAAAAGAACTAATTGAAAAAGCAAAAGAAGCCTATGATTGGGCCATTGAAAATGGTATCGCCAAGGAACAGGCTCGTGCAGCCCTGCCAGAAGGTTTGACTCCTACCCATATCTACATGGCCGGTAGCCTACGTTCATGGGTCCACTGGTGCGCTCTAAGGGGTTGGGGACACTCTGTTGATCCTGTAACAGGCGAAAAGAAGCTAAGCACACAACAAGAACATATTGACCTAGCAAGAGAAGCATGGGAAAATCTAGTCGATCACTTTCCTTCACTTTCAGACATTGATATGGAAACTGTTTAATGATCGCCGAAGAAACTTCCATTTTTATCTCAAAATTTGAGATAAAAATGGGATGTGTACTATTTTTTACACTAAAGATGGGATAAGTTATCAACAAACGAGTGCTTATCCAGTATGCAATGGAAAAAGAATTAAGCTTGACGACTCATATTTTTATGAACTATACTTTGAAGTTGTTAGACTAGATAGCAACGAGCCAATACAACAATAATGTTAATATATAAGATAACCAATACTATTAACGGAAAAATTTATATAGGTCAGACAAAAAAATCTATTGATGTTAGATTTAAGACACATATCTATAAGTCTACTTATAATAGTGGTTATAATACTAAATTTTACAATGCTTTAAAAAAATATAATGAAAAATGTTGGAATATAGAAATTATTGAAGAAAATATTTCAAATGATTTAATAGATGAAAGAGAAGTGTATTGGATTTTATATTATAATTCTTTTAACGAAGGATATAATTCAACTGTAGGTGGTAAAAATGCATATATTGTATCAAATACAGTAAAGAAAAGAATTGTAAATAATCATAGAAAAAATCAGACAGAAGAATGTAAAGAAAAAATAAGAAATAAGAAAATAGGTATTCCAAGATCAAAAGAATGTAAAAGAAAGATTAGCGAATCTCAAATTGGTAAAATTTTATCAAATGAACATAAAATAAAACTTTCTAAAACTTTTTCGAATATGATTTGGATCAATAATGGAATAGAAGAAAAAAGAATTAATAATAATTCTTCTATTTTAGAAAATTGGATTGTAGGAAGATTAAAGAAAGGAAACTAATGTTCGTTGACTCATTATATTCACAATTTATATATAAAAGTCGTTATTCTAGATATATTGAAAAGGAAAAGCGTAGAGAAAGCTGGCCGGAAACTGTTAAGAGATATTTCGATTTTATTGAAGAATCTCTTAAGGAAAAAAACAACTTTGATATTACTCCTTATCGTCCAGAATTAGAACTTGCTGTTCTAAATCATGACATTATGCCGTCTATGCGTGCATTGATGACTGCTGGCCCTGCTGCTAAAAAGAACAACGTTGCTATCTATAATTGTGCTTATCTTCCAATGGACGATATTAAGTCCTTTGATGAAGAAATGGCAATTCTTATGTCTGGAACTGGTGTAGGATATTCTGTAGAGTCAGCATATATCAAGAATTTACCAGAATTACCAGATGAATTTTTTCCTTCCGAAACTATTATCATATTCGACGACTCACGTCTAGGTTGGGCCAAGGGCTTTAGAGAGTTCATGAGCCTGCTTCTTATTGGACAGGTGCCGAAGTACGATGTAAGTCAGTTGCGTGCTGCTGGTGCTCGTCTAAAGACTATGGGTGGCCGTTGTCTTTCAGGCGATACTATTGTTTACAAGGATCGAAAAGTTGATAGAGGATATAATGAAATAACTCTTGCAAAATTATTTGATCTTCAGATCAATTTTCCACATCGATTTGAACAAATGAAATTACGTTCACTTGATGAAGATACTGGTGAATTTTTTAGAAATAAAATAAAATCAGTAATCTATAACGGTAATCGTATGACTTATAATTTAGTAACTTCTAAAGGTTACAGAATTAAGGCCACCGAAAATCACCGATTTATGAATGAATTAGGAGAATATCAGTTTCTTTCAGATTTTGATATTGGTGATAAAATTGCTGTTAATGGAAGTACAGAAAGAAAAACTGGAATTTGTATTGATTGTGGTGATAACATTTCTAGACGAGCAATTCGTTGTAAAGAATGTAATAGAGTTTCACAATTTAAGGATGATTGTCTTGACACAACTTCACGTCAAAGATTAGAAGTGAAAAGATACAAGGCAGGGGTTCTTTTTTGTGAAATTTGTGGATTAGAAAATGTGGAATTTGAATGTCATCATGTTGATGGCGATCCTTGGAATAATAATGAAAATAATCTACAAAATCTTTGTATCTCATGTCATCGTGCAGAAGATATGAAACGAATTTATTTTGGTAATCCATATGCATGTAAATATATGATGTATGATGAAATTATTGAAATTACAGAAGCAGGAGAAGAAGAAGTTTATGATTTAGAAATGGAAGGACCAAATCATAATTTTATTGCCAATGGATTTGTTTCACATAATTCTTCTGGTCCAGAGCCTCTTGTAGACCTATTAGAATTTACAAAGAACCTTTTCATTCGTGCTGCTGGTCGAAAGATCACAACTCTAGAAGCACATGATCTTGCATGTAAGATTGCTGACATTGTTGTTGTCGGTGGTGTTCGTCGTTCTGCCTTAATTTCTCTTTCTGATCTTACCGACGAAAGAATGAGAGACGCCAAGTCAGGTAACTGGTGGATGACGCATCCTTATCGTCGTCTTGCAAACAATTCTGCCGTCTATGATGAAAAGCCAGAAATTGGCGTCTTCATGAGAGAATGGGTTTCTCTTTATGAGTCAAAGTCTGGTGAAAGAGGAATTATTTCTAGACAGGCAATCAAAAACGTTATTGCAAATGCTAATGAATTTCGTCGTCAGATTTATGGCAAGGAAGATGTAAGATATCGTGATGTAAATCATAATTTTGGAACAAATCCTTGTTCTGAAATTATCCTACGTCCATATGAATTCTGTAATCTTACCGAAGTAGTAATATACGAAGACGATACACCAGAAACCATTAGAAACAAGATTAGATTAGCCACAATTCTAGGTACATTTCAATCTTGTTTCACAAACTTCAAGTATATCAATAAGAAATGGCAAAAAAATTGTGAAGATGAACGTCTTCTAGGTGTATCACTTACAGGTATTTACGATAATATCTATACAAATGGTTATAATGAAACTGGTCTTGATAATTTCTTAAGTGATCTGAAGGCTATTTCAATTCATACAAATATTGATCTAGCAGCATTAATAGGTATTAATTCCTCTGTTGCTATTACTTGTGTTAAGCCTTCAGGAACTTCTTCTGCATTGAACGGTACGTCTTCAGGAATTCATCCTGCTCACTCTCCATTCTATGTTCGTTATGTAAGAAACGATAAGAAAGACCCATTGACTGCATTTATGATCGATGCAGGCTTTCCATATGAAAAGGATGCTTACGATCCAAATAATGTAGTATGCTTCAAGTTTCCTATCAAGTCTTCAAAGGATGCAGTATTCAAGAAGAATTTGACTGCAATCGAACATCTAGAACTTTGGCTTGTATATCAGAAGTATTTTTGTGAACATAAGCCTTCTATTACCGTTTCTGTCAAAGAAAGTGAATGGTTAGAGGTCGGCGCATGGGTTTACAAGAACTTTGATCTTGTATCTGGTATTTCATTTTTGCCTGCTGAAGAAGGTTCTACCGTCTATAAACAGGCTCCATTTACCACATGCACCGAAGATGATTATAATAAGTTGAACGAAGTCATGCCAGTAAATGTAGACTGGTCAAAGCTTACAGAATATGAATTAGAAGATTCTACAACAAATGCACAAGAATTGGCTTGTGTTGCTGGAAATTGTGAAATCCCTTAATAAATATAATATAATCAGTGGAGAAAATATGAAAGCCGAATTATTACACGTTGTCACTTGTGTTTCTAATCCATTAAGATGGAAATCAAGAATTGACTGTGCCAGAAAAGCTATTACGGAATGGGTAGCAGACGGAACTAACGTTTATGTAGTTGAATGTGCTTTCGGTGAAAGAGATTGGGAATTAACTGATATTCCCGGTATCACTCATATTCCCGTAAGAGCCTATTCTATGGCATGGAATAAAGAAAATTTAATGAATATTGGAATTTCTAGACTTCCTCATGATGCTAAGTACATTATGGTCGCAGACGCAGATATTCATTTTAGAAAGAGAAATTGGCCTGCTGAAGTTGTTCACGCATTGCAGGCCCATCCAGTTATTCAGCCTTGGCATACTGCATTAGATTTAGGGCCAAATGATGAAACAATTCAGATGCATCGTTCATTCTGCTCTCTTTATCATGAAGAAAAGCCTGTAATTCCTAATGGAAATAAGTTTTGGAAGTTTAATGGTGGTCCGTATGACTATAGTCATCCGGGTTATGTTTGGGCCTATACAAGAAAGTTTTTAGAAGAAACGGGTGGTCTAATAGATTTCTGTGGAATGGGTAGTGGTGATCATCATATGGCGTATGCTCTTATTGGTGAAGTAGATACCACTATTCCTCAAGGAACAACTGAATCCTATACAAAATTATTGAAGATGTGGGAAGACAGAGCCGTAAGATCAGCTAATTATAATATTGGTTTCGTCTCACAGACTATTGAACACTACTTTCATGGTAGAAAGCAAGATAGAGGTTATACAACTCGATGGGATATGTTCTTAAATCACCAATTCGATCCTGCAACAGATTTAAAAAAGAATACTTATGGTGTTGTAGAATTTTCTGGTAACAAACCCGATCTTATTAGAAGTTGGGATAATTATATGAGAGAAAGACGAGAAGACGTTTCAAGTCTTTAATAAATAAAACCGGGAATAGTCCCGGTTAAGTCTCTGGCAGTCATAAGTCCATAGCAGTAAGGAGAAAAAACATGATGGAACGTAATGCTAATTACTCATTTTCAGTAAGAGTAAAAGGTAATAATACAAAAGAATATCAACATTTAAACGATGTTTATATAGAAGGCCGTAGAGGATCAACTTACGAGCTTTATTTTCAAAATACAACACGCACAAGAGTAAAGGTAATATTTTCCGTAGACGGTCTTTGTGTCGCAGACGGTAAGCCTGCATCACATAAATCACAAGGTTATATTGTTGATGCCTATTCTAGTATTACAATTCCCGGTTGGACAATTAACAATAATGTAGCAGCAAAATTCAAGTTTCGTCCTCAAGGCGACAAGGAAGATTCTACCTATGTAGAAGTCCTTAAGAAGGAAGGATTTGCTGTTGATGTCGGTAATCAAGGTGTAATAGGATGTATGGTCTTTAAGGAAAAATATATTCCTGTTGCACGTACACCTTTTCCTAAATATCAGTATCATAATGGTCTTACGCCAGCATCTACAATAGATTATCCATTCGATAATAATTTTGATGGTACGCCTTTTGTTGGTATGGCTCAAAATTATGCTTGTGCAATTGGTGAGCCTGTGTATGCATCAGGATATAATAGTATGAACAATTATACAGCATCAGCACCTATGGTAGCATCTTCTTACAGTGGTAATGCTTCCGTTCCTGTTACAAGATCATCAAAATTTAGATCAGTCGAACAACCTAAAGAAAAGAGTCTAGGTACAGGATTTGGTGAAGACGTATCATTCAAGACAACTAGCGTAACTTTCAATGGTGAAGATGCTCCGTCATGGATTGGTGTCATTAATTATGATACTATTTCAAACCTTCGTAAGAAAGGTATTGTGGTCGATGAAAAGCCTGTGAAGTCAGCTTTTCCGGGTTATAATCCTAATGGATGTTATATTCCAAAATCAAGAGTTTAATCTTGACAAAAGCATCCTATTGCGGTAGGATGCTTTTTTTAAAAGGGTGATGTCATTAATAACGAAAAATTAATAATTAGTAATCTTGTGTGCAATGAGCAATACACAAGAAAAGTTCTTCCGTATCTAAAGTTAGAATACTTTTCTGATCCGGTGAACAAGGAATTGTTCAATCTTGTAACAGCTTATGTTTCAAAGTACAACACTACACCTTCAAAGGAAGCATTACTTATTGATGCTAATAATTCTAATGTAAATGGTGAAACAAAAGCTCAGTTAGAAGAAACAATTCTTAATCTCTCAGTAGACGATAAGACTTCTTACGATTGGTTACTTGATACAACCGAAGATTTTTGTAAAAAGCAGGCTATTCAAATTGCTCTTATGAAATCTATCAA
>Ga0302186_10004132_pt1 | contig 10245 bp, 11 predicted proteins | sample II_Bog_E1_2_FD_198782 | JGI IMG/M metagenome (GOLD analysis project Ga0302186, IMG submission 198782) | Peat permafrost microbial communities from Stordalen Mire near Abisko, Sweden - II_Bog_E1_1 | ecosystem: Environmental > Terrestrial > Soil > Wetlands > Peat | place: Sweden: Abisko...
CAATTCCCAACAAGTGCGAAAATCTAAGAAATAACCATCTAATGCGAATCTCAAGAGATCAACCACTTTATTAATCAAAAGAGAAAATAAAGTTGTAAAAGCAGTCCAATAATCTAAAAGCAAAAGCCTGAAATATTCCAACGTGTTTTTCCATAATTCATTGAAATTCTTGAAATATCCATCCAGACAAAACCTCAACAAATCCAATACTTTATCAATCAGAAGCGTGAAGAGATGATCGAAGACATTCCAATATAATTGTAAAAGGCTAATAAAGGCGTTTAAAGTTGCGATCCATAATTTCTGGAAGTTCTCAAAATAGCCTTTCAAAGAAAATTGCACCACATCAACAACTTTCGTAATAAGCAATGAAAAAAGTGCTTGAAACATGTTATAATAATCCTGAAGCATGCTTCTAAAAGTATCTAATACTGCTTTAAACACTGATTCAAACACTGAAAAATATCCTCTTAAAGACATGGCTATAACATCGACGACTTTATTTATAAGTAGACTGAATAAAGTAGTGAAGGCCTGCCAATAATCCAATAATAACTGTCTAAAAGTCTCTAAAGTCGCTTTCCAAATATTCTGGAAATCCTGGAAATACCCTTGCAAAGATAAGGTTAAGACACCAATGACTTTCTCTATCAATAGACTGAATAATTCCCCAAAAGTCTTCCAATAATCGGCCAATAACCCTCTGAAAGTCTCTAATGTTGCTTTCCAAAGCTCATTGAAATTCTGGAAGTATTTACCTAGACAAAATTGCAACAAATCCAAGGTTTTTTGAATAAGAAGACTAAATAAACTCTGGAAAGTGTCCCAATATTTCACGAGAAGGTCCTTAAAAGTCTGCAAAGTGAATTCCCATAGTTTTTGAAACGAGTCGAAATAACCTTTCAAAGAAAATTGAATCACATCCATCACCTTGTTAATCAATAAAGAAAAGAGGTTATTGAAGACATTCCAATAATCTCGCAAAAGTCCGCGGAAAGTCGTTAGGACATTATTGAAAACTTCTTTGAAATCTGTGAAATATCCAGTGAGACTCAGATTGAGAATTCCGAAAAATTTTTCAATAAGCAATGAAAAAAGGCCTTGAAATGAGGTCCAATACATTTGCATGAGATCTTTGAAACTTTGCAATGTGAAAACCCAGAGTTTATTGAAATTTTCAAAATAGCCTGATAAAGAAAACTGCAAAATTCCAATGATTTTATCGATTAACAAGGAAAACAATGATTGGAAAGTGGTCCAATATTGATTCATAAGGCTTTTGAGGGTTTCAAAGCAAGAGGTATAGAAATTGTTCAGAAATTGAAAGAAACTTTGGAATGAAGTATTCAGAAAATCAAAGAATCTATTGATGAAAAGATTCAGAGTGTTATTGAGGAAAGCCCAATAGGATTTGATGGATTCTATGAGAGAATCTAAGGTTTTCAGATAGATTTCCTTGATGGAATCAAAGGAAAAGCTCAATAGACTTGAGAGGAATTCAGCGCATTTCTGAATCAAGGCCAGACAAATATTTGTGAGAAAAGAAGAAATCTTATTGATTTGGATGAGCGAAATCTGAACTATTGAACTTAGAATGTAAGAGATGTTGGAGAAATAGTTAGATAGGACATATTGGGTGAGGGAGAAGAATTTGGATATTGTGAAGCTGATGATCAGAAGAATTAGTTCAAGGATTTTGTTCAGGGAGAGATATTCCTGTTCTTGGAAAAATTCCTTGATTTTCGGTAAAAGCTCAGGGTCTTTTGAAGGTGGAATTTTTGTTGAGGGAAGAATTTGACTGGCTTCAGGTCTTTTTTTTCCTCTGAAAATATTTAAAAATTTCATTTAAAAAAATGATTTGAATTAAACCGAAAAATAAAGAAAATTACTTAGGAAGTTTTTTTTTTTAAATGAGTTTTTTAAAAAAATTATTTTATAAATAATTACAAAACAAATATTTGTAAATTAAAAATACTAATATTTGTATACAAAGAAAAAATTCACTTCAAATACAAAAACAACTTAATTTTTATCTGCAAAACTTGATTGTTCTTTCTCCTGTTCCTTTTTTTTCGTCAGAATTTCCAATTCCTCAATCTCATGGACAAAATTTATCTCATTATCATCTTCGAACCATTCCACCCTTTTCCCATCAGCCCATCTCCCGATTTTGAAAGTGCCATCAGGCAAAATGTATTTTCCTTTCCCATGTTGTTTCCCGTCCATCCACATACCTTCATAAACTCGACCATCTGCCCATTTATAAATTCCAAACCCATGTTTTTTATCGCTATAATAATTTCCCTCATATCTTCTCCCATCGTTCCAAGTGTAAACCCCTTTGCCCTGCATATTATTTTCTAACCATTCACCATCATATCTCCTGCCATCTGTCCAGAGATATTCTCCCTAAAGAAAAAAAGTAATTTATTTAGATTAGAACATTAGATGAGAATACAGTTCCAGTGATTTTGTTATCGTACCATTGACCTTCATAAATGCATCCATCAGACCAAATATACTTTCCTTTGAATTTTTTTTTTTTTTTTTTATGAAATGTCTTACCTTTGCCCGATTTCTTCCCATCTACATAATCTCCTTCATATTTTGAGTTATCTATCCAGACTTCTGTTCCATATCCATGTTGTAAATCATTTCTCCATAATCCCTCATATTTAGAGCCATTTACATGAAAATATATCCCAAAACCATTAGCCTTATCCTCCTTCCAAGATCCTAAACAAATAATAGAATCATATGAATTCTATAATAAGAGAAAATCACCATCATAAATATCTCCATCAACATGCCAAAATTTCCCATTGCCATCAGCCTTATTATTTTTCCATTCACCTTCATATTTTGCTCCATCTGGCCAAATTTGTACTCCGAATCCCTCTCTGGTTTTTCCTCTCCATTCCCCCTCATATATCGCCCCGCTTTTAAAAGTAAATGCCGGACGTTTTTCGATCGTGTTGCTGTTTCTTTCGAAATCTTTAATGAAATTTTACATTTTTAATTTTTTTCATGAAGGGAAGTCATTTTTTTTTTACCTTCAGGAAGATTATCTTTTGCATCATTTGAAAAATATTTGTTATCGTCTTGAAAGTTTTCGTTATTGTTTTGATTGTCTTCAGGCGCGGCTTCGTTTAAGTTACGACGAATCGATTGGATATTTGGAGTGAGGTTTCTCAATTCACTTGGTGGAAGCGACTGCTCCTTAAATATTTCGGTTAAAAAGATAAGAGTTAAATTTTAGAAGAGTTATCAACGTCAATATGAATTTCGATTTGACCTTCAGCGTTCTTTTGACAATATGAACAGGCTGAACAATTGGAACCCATAAATAATAAGTTTTTTAACTGTTCAAGACAAGTTTTATTTTCTTTTTGATGAATTTTAGTAATTTTTATTTTTTTTTTTACTCTCAAAATTTTCAAAAAAATGTTTTTTTTTATTGAAATTTCATTATAAACTCTTAAAATATATTTTTTCCCCTAAATGTTAATTTAAAACAGCTCGGATCCTTGTTCCTTCTCCTTCTTGAAAGTTTCGAAGTATCCATAAATAATTGTCACTGCGAGTAAAATACCAGTGCCTATATAAAAAATATAATTAATTTTAAAACTCTTTCAAAAATTCAACCTGATCCAATTGCTCCGAGGAAATCAGCCATAATGGTCAAGCTTCCAATGCACATCCCTCCGAAAGTAGCAGCAACAGGGATATATTTCTTTAATTGTTGTAACAAGCTGGATTCTCTATGTCCAGGAAGCATCATATCTTGATCCTTCAATTGTTTCAACACATCCTTTGGTGAGCTTCCACTGACTTCAATCCAAGTTTTAGAGAACAAGGCACAAGTGGCCAACACAAAGCCAATGTAGAACAAAGTATGGAAAGGATCGGAATAGATTTCGGTGAATTCTCTGGGAGGTGAAATGTAATAGGCTAATCCGCCGACTGGGACACTGCTGCCACCCATTTCCAAATCTTGCCATTGGCCCAAAAGCTTAATCAAAAAGTTGCCTTTGAATCTCTTGTAGAGCAATTGGGAGAAGAAATAAAGGTTGGATACAAGGGCAGTTTGGAGGATGATGGGTATGTTCGAGGTATAGAACAATTTGATTGGGTAGGTGGCATAATGTCCGCTGACTTTGGTGTTTTTAACTGGTAAATCAACTCTGAAGCCCTAGAAATTTGTCTAGCTTTTAAAAAATTGTTAATTTTGAGATAGAGTTACTTGGAAATAGATGACAATAAAGAAAACAAGCACAGTGGCCATTAAACTGTTCAAATTTGGTAATTGGGATCTATAGAAAGCTTGTTGTAAGGCAGAGATCTTATCAGATCTGGTGATCAAAAGATGGAACAATGACACAATAGCACCTTCATATTCAGTGCCAGATTCAGTTCTGGTGGTGATTGGGCTGAAGGCTTTCCAGACGATGGTTTCACAGATGTTGGTGGCGATGAAGAGGGAAATACCTGAGCCGATACCATATCCCTTTTCGAGCATTTCATCGAGCATCATGATAATGACACCAGCGAAGGTCAATTGCAAAATGATCAAAATGGCATTGCCTGCACCGATTTTATCAACATCACCATACATGCCTGACCAGACATAAGCAAAAGCCTCACACATTCCAATAATGACGCCCAAAACTAAAAAATGAACATTTTCAAAAACATTTTATATGAGTAATAATACGTTTTTGGGCTCCTGCAAAAAGCGCTTTGTCTTCTTTGACGTTTTGATTGACTTCAATTATTTTGGCTCCAGCCAACAATTGCATGACCATGCCAGCAGTCACAATGGGTGAAATACCCAACTCCATTAAAGTTCCTCTGTTCGAAGCAAGAATGACTCTCAACCAATAGAAGGGATCCGCATTACTCGTTTTGACAACACCATATAAAGGGATCTGACAACAGATCAAATATAGGAAAAGAGTGATGGCTGTCCAAATGCATCTATCTCTGAATTGAACCTGGGGAAAAATCATTAAAATTTTAAGAAAAATGAATAAGGGATACTTTTTTGTCTGGTTGCGACACCTCAGGAAGAATAGCCATTGCGGGACGAAATAGACCTAAAATACGAAGCTTATCGTTTGCCATGGTTTTGTGATATGGGGTTTGAGTTTTGGAAGGGTTTTCTTTTAATTTTATATCTTTTTTTAAATGAGAAATTAAAACGCAGATGAAATTTATATATTTTTGAAATTTAAAAAGAGAACATCCAAAACACGTGTTTTTTTTAATTATTTGAAATTTTTCATCATTTTAAAGAAATTTAATAGAGTTGTTTTTTTATTTTGTTTTTTTTACTATTCGCAAAAATACTTTAGAAAAACAAAAAAAACGACCTCCAAAAATTATTTCCAATTTATATAAAAAAAAAATTTCCTTCCCATCCAATCAGGAAAAAAGTTAAGTATTGTAGATCAGATTTAAAGAGATAAGGATCCCTTTCAATATATTCCCAGCCCCACTTATTTTTTCATTGATTTTTCTTTTCTTTAATAAATTTTTTTTATTTAAACGATAAAATAGGCAAAAAAATTGACATTTTTTGAATGAAAAAGTTTCTTCCTCCTATCAAAAAAACCCAAATTATGGCAGAACCTGAGTCTGCCAAAGGCAAAGTTAACTTCATTCTAGAAACTGGTGATAATTTGATAACAACAGAAACCAAACGTCCTTTATTGGCTCAAATAGATATTGACAAAATTCGGCCATTTGAAGAAGAAATAAAGGGTTCATCTCCGAAGAAGAAAATTTTAATGAATTGGAAAGATCCAAAGACTCCTTTAATAGAGGGAGAAATAGTGAACGAGTTGGATTTTGACGAAGGCTTGTTTTTGCTTCAAAAGACGTTCAACTTGAAGACAATGGACATTTTACAAAATTTGAAGGTTGTCATGAGAAATTTTAATTTTGTTTATTGATTTTCGTAGAATAAAGATTATCAAAGTTATCAGACTCTTTTACAGAGCAATTATGAAGAAACCAAGAAAAAGAACAATAAAAGAAGACTGAAGAAAGTTTTAAACGCGGTGTTTTTTTACGTTTCAATCGTGAATTTCAAAAACCTTAAAGATTCAGTCAGAAAGAAGAAAAAAAGATCTACGATACATTCCTCCAAAACCCTCATAAACATTTTATTAAATAAAGAAAACCAGGGGATAAGAACAAAAACAAATGACAACTGCCTGGTGAAATTGGAGATTTTTTATGTTTATTTTATTGAATTTTTTTAGATTATGCTTCCCAATAATAAAATCAAAATTATATGGAATTGTTTGTTGGTTTTGATCTTAGTAATGACTGGGTTGTTGACTCCTTTTAGAGTATGTTTTGTGGAAGATGTTGATGATTACCAATGGTCTGAAATGGACATTTTCTTCGATTGCGCATTCGGATTGGACATGCTTTTTAATTTCCTGAGTGCGTTCTATGATCAACATAATCGTTTGCGAAAAACTTTGAAAGAAATTGCTATTAATTATCTTACTGGATGGTTTTGGATTGACATCGTGGCATTGTAATGCTTTATATTTTTAATTATTCTTCTTTTTATTTATTTCAAAAAACTCAGATTACCCTTTGATAATATCGTCCAAGCCGCAGAACCTGACAAGTTATCTCTTATTTCAAATATCTTCTAACTTTTTCTTAGCGGCAATACCAACAACTCCTATAACAACTTGCTTCGTCTAATGAGACTGCCAAGACTTTATCGTTTGTTGAAAATCCTGCGTCTCACCAAAATCGGTAGTGCCATTCGTAGCAACGTGATCATCAATCATTTTCTCACCAAAATCAAGATAACCGCCGCTGTGGCAAAAATGCTCAACATCTTAGTGATGGTCCTATTTATTAATCATGTCATGTGTTGTTTTTGGTATTTCAGCGCTAGATTGTCAGATTTCGAACCTGATACGTGGGTCGTTAGAACTGGCCTGATTGATCAAGATTATTATACGAAATATATTACCTCTTATTATTGGGGCTTTCAAACCTTCACCACAATTGGTTATGGTGATATATATCCAGTAACTGATGTTGAAAGAACCTTTGCTATATTTTATATGATTTTTGGGGTGGTGTTTTATTCATCCGCAATTGGGAATTTATCAAGATTGTTATTGAATATGGACAAAAGAGCGATCGAACATAAAAATTTAATGAACAATTTCAATGATTTTGCTAATAAAGTAAAGATTCCAGAATTTCTGAAGTTGAAGATTCAGAGATATTTGGAAGTAAACTTCAGGGAAAATATGTACACTTGGATTCAACCTAAAGAACTTTTAAGCGTTTTGCCTACCTATATTAAGAAGGAACTCATTGTTTTTTCGAGCAAGAACTTGCTTGAAAAAATTTATTTGTTTAAAGTCGATATGAACTTCACTATTTCAGTGATCCCTCATTTAAGGATGCTGAGTGTTTTGAAAAAAGAAATTATTTACAGAGAAGATGACCCTTCCGAGGAAAGTAATGACTAAAAAAAAAATTAAGATAGTTTTATTTGAGAAAAACAATAGTTTTTTTCATTTTGGAGGGAAGTGTCAATTATATTACATGTGATGGAGTGCCTTTTTTAACTGTGTTGAAAGGAAATTATTTCGGAGAGATTGAAATTTTGGAATCGGTAGTCATTTTTTAACATTTTACTCTAATTTTTAATTTTTTTTTTGTCAATGAAATCTGTGAAAATTTTGATTTTAAAATTTATTCCTTTATTTTTTCAATCAAAAAGTCCCATCGACATTCATTCACTCGAGCCAGAGAAGAACTTTCTTTAGCTTATATGAAAAAAGATATTTTTCTTCAATATATGAAACAATTTCCTTCAGTTGAAGAAGAAGTAAGAATTCCAAATATAAATTGGAATAATGGTTAATTAGGTGATGGAATTGCATAAAAGAAGAAAAGAGAAATTTTTTCAATTAATGAAAGGGAAAAAAGATTTACCACTTGCAAATGGTCTTCTGTATCAATTGATATTATAATTATTTTTAACTAAATATTCGCCAAATATTCAAAAGAAAAGCAAACAAATTGCTCAAAAGCACTGAATATTACACAAATATGATAGTAAAAAAAAAAATGTACATATATTTTAACATTTCAAAGTTATCTATCCAAAAAACAAATACCAACAAAAATCAACTCACTAAACTTGCAAAATCAATTTTCCAAAAAGCAGCCACCTTGAACAAAGATGGTGGTACATCATTTTACAAATATAAAAATGTTTTTTTATTATTCAATTAGATTTCCTCACAGATGTCACAAAAATTGCCAAACTCAAGGAAAAAGCAAAAATCATAAAACAACACATCAAAATCAAACATTCTAACTTGAATTCGAAAACTGAATTGGAAAACAGCGAACCACAAACTCAAGCCAATTTAAATTCAAACATAGCTCAAGACACCCAAAGGGAAAGAGGTTTTTCAGAACCCAAAAAAAACGATAAAAAAATACTTTAAAATTAGTAAATAAACAAAATATATCAATTTATTGTTTTTAAAGGATAATAAAATATGATTTTGCCTTCTTTTATTTTTTTTTGTGCAAAAAAACACATATACGACTCTAATTCATTATCCATTGACATACATAATACAAAAATTTTGTCTTGAATTACAACTCAAATTAAAAATATATCGACAATTCAAATTAATTCAAAATTTTTTTCAAAAATATTTAACAAATAATTGCCAAAATGAACGAAAAGACTCCTGATCGTAACACCAGAAACCGTGCTAAGTCAGAAATTCTTCCTGATTATTCCCACACTCATCAATATAATGAAATGGAAGATGACATAAAACAATCAATCGACCAAGATGAAGAAAAAGAAAAATCTAAATCAGAAGATGAATCAAAAATTCCTGAAAACCAAGAAAATGTTCCCAAAGACAATTTGCCAGATCTGGTTGATATTAAGCAGGACCTTTTAGATGAAACAGAAATGGCTCAAATCAATACACTTAATGAACCCGTGACCGTCACAATTGTAAATAAACAATAAATTTTTTTAAAAATATTATGTTACAAAGTTGGCTTTTTTATCAGAATAGGGACCTGAAACTCATAGGCAACAAATTACGATATGTTTTGATACCCAAATTTTCTTTTTTCGGAACTAAAGAGGATGAAAAGACAAGGAGATTAAGACAATGTTATTAATAATAACTTCTAAAAAAAACAACAAAAGCTTATGAATTTTAGGGGATTTATGGGGGCCAATTTTTCTATGCATGACCTTATCACTTACTATGAGCATAGCTACAAAATCTGATGGTGCCACCTTATTTTTAGCTGTTTTTCTAACAATTGTCTTGGGGGCAGCAGTTGTGACTTTTAATGCTAAGCTTTTAGGAGGAAAAATGTAAAACTCATTAAATTTCCTAATTTTTAAGAATATTAAAAAGATCTTTATTGCAAACAATTGGAGTTTTGGGGTATTGTTTGTTTCCTATTTGCATATCGACTTTGCTGATTGCGATCATTGGGGCTATGATGCTGTTTTGGGGGAAGATTTTAATATGTACTGTGGCTTTTATATGGTCAAGTTTATGTAAAATGATTAAATTTTATTGAAAAAAGTCTAATATTACCCTATTTAGCGTCACTTTCTTTCATGAGGAATCTCGTCCCTCCAGATAGACAATTCTTGGGGATATATCCTGTGTTATTATTTTATATATTTTTAAGCTGGTTCGCATTAACAATATGAAGAAAATTTTGCCAATTAAGATTTTCTTTTTGATATTCCAAATTTTTTGTATTAGGTAATTGTGATTGAAAAAAAATATCAAATTACAACAAAAACATTTTACAAAATTAATTTTTTATAAATTAAAAAAAACCATTTTTTTTTTTTTTTTTTTTTTTTTTAAAAGTTCGAATTCTTTGGAAAAAATTTCATAATTTTTTTTAATATATTATATTATTTTAACTCAGATTTTTTTTGATTTAAGCAAAAACTTTTTTTGATAAAAATTTATGGAAAAAAATTTTAAAAAAGTTGTTTTCAATTTTTAAATGTTCGACTATATTTCGCTAAACAAATTGAGAGACACTTAAACTTGAAATCCTTATTTCTTTGATTTTTTTAATTTCAATATCCTTTGAATTCAACTATAATTCCAATTTTTCTTTAGACAATTGTTCCATAATTAGTATTGTTTAAATAAAAAAACTTAAATGATGGCAGGGATCTTA
>Ga0302186_10004134_pt1 | contig 10243 bp, 4 predicted proteins | sample II_Bog_E1_2_FD_198782 | JGI IMG/M metagenome (GOLD analysis project Ga0302186, IMG submission 198782) | Peat permafrost microbial communities from Stordalen Mire near Abisko, Sweden - II_Bog_E1_1 | ecosystem: Environmental > Terrestrial > Soil > Wetlands > Peat | place: Sweden: Abisko, Stordalen...
ATAATTATAATCATTGATTCAAATATATGGAAATAAAATAATATCGATATATTTATCACTATCCTTGATTTATTGAACTTGATTGAGCTTTGCTGATTGCCATTAAAATTTTATGAACTTCATCAAGGTTGCTGCGAATCCGAGCAATTGCTTAAGTACCCTTTTAAAAATTATGAATGGCTTCACCAATGAATCGATTGGATAGTTCGCATACATTGTTAACTGCTAAATTACTTTTTTAAAGTTCAACTAATCTTTATTGTATTATAATTACATTGCATTTTGATGATCAATGATCTCTGAATAATCTTTTTAATCCAATAGCTCTTTATCCATTGAATATAAATTAAATATATGCAAATCATCTATTCATAATATTTTGGACTAAAATAATAATTAATCTTCTAAAAAGGTTCAATATAGATGTGGAAAGATAAAAGATTTATTATTTTAAATACTTAACATAAAGAATATATGATAAATGAATATTTTTAAAAAGAATCACTTTCTTCAGTCATTTTCAATTAATTAGATAAAATTTCGGGGATAATATTCTTTAGTATCCACAGTCTAATAGAATGTCAGTCTTTGGAAATAATTATGATTTTAGGTCGTAGGCATCAAAGTCATCACTTTCTATATGCCAATTCGTATTTGTTGATAGGAGCGCACATTTCGATTCAAAGTGATGTATGCCCGAAATTTCTTTTGCGCAACAGCATAAAAAGATGAACATGGGTTTAATCCAGGTGAATAGGGAGGAAAAACCAAATAGGGTAATTGTAAATTTCTTAAAAAAGGTTTAATAACTTTTTCATAATGCAATTAATGCATTTTTCTCTCTTCTTTATTCTTCTCCTTTGTGATTGATTAGTTATGTTCATTTGCATCATTCGGATAATTTCTTGCCATTTCCATACATATTTCATCAGATAGAATTAATATATCTTCGCTTGAGGCATTTTATCTGTTAAAAAATCCTCTACGAATATGCTCACCTAAAATTTGCTATTCAAGATGTCCAATATAACTATCAAAGTGAACAATTCCACTACTGGAATTGAGAGTAATTAATGAATGAACTGCTGATTACTCTAAATCACTAATATCTTGGCTAGAATGATTTTAATTTTATGTTTTCAGCAGCCAAGCACAATGACTTCGGTTACTGACTGTAAACATACTAATTCCGCACACATAAATATTTTATAATTTTGTCCTTTGCAATTTTTTTGCAAATTAATATCTAAGTAAGAAAAATTGTACCTTCTTAGTAAAGTGTCTTCATCATTTTGAGTAAAAGTTGGAGTGTATGTGCTAACGATAGGAATGTATTGATAATTCAAATCAACGACTAATCGTTTATGGAGAGTTGATCTTTTAACAATAATTCCATATTTTTTATAGAGCTCCTTCAATATCTATTGCAATTTGATGCGAGGATTTTTTTTAATTATCTGCACCATTGCTTCTTTTTGTTTTTATTAATCGTGTAACCTCTGTAGACTTTTAAAATTGCCTCCTTCTGTGATTCGAATGTCTCCAGTAACCTCATATTATTTTCGAATCTGCAAAATTTTAGTACTGCTAAGTTGAGTCAGTTTGCTAATTTCAATGGCTGGCGTTAAAAGATTGGATCTGAAGATGTCAAGCATAATTTGCCTTCTTTCTTGACTAACGCGAGTATACTTATTAATGGTTTATTCTTTCTTTTCTTTCTTCTTGGGCTTTTTATATTTATACCTATGTTTGGTGAGAGACAAGTTAAACAGGCTTTAATCTTCTTCGATACTTAGTTGATCGAAAAACTATTTATCCTCCATTAATGTTTCCAAATTATCGCTTTTAAAATCATCAAACTACTCTTACGTTTGACTAACTTGTTCGTATGGTATTTGTTGAGGTACCTCAAGTTTTGTGGATTTAATCTCCATAATATTGACTAAATAAAGTTCTACAATGATTTAGACTATATTCGTTTTGCACGTTTCTATAAAAATATTCAATTGTGACTCTTCTGAGAATCGCACATTTATTGGCAGCTACTCTCAATTAAATTTGGTTTAAGGAAATTATATATATTAATTATTCAAATTTCTGTCACTTTATGAATGGGTCTTTTAAAAAAGAATTGTAGCATTGTATAGAAGAGTCACTATTTTAAAATAAATTCTTTTAATAGTTGGCCTATTTTGTAATTAAGCCAATATCTAATAAAAAGATCAAAAAGAAGATAGATTAGTTATTTAAGTTAAAAAATTATTAATAGTTAAAAACTGTTTTTAAGTCTTGTCAAATCTGTTTTGCTTTTAATAATGTTATTATTTTGCTTATTGAGTTTGTAAAAAATGATTAAAAAGCAAAGAAAATTCGTTTATACAAAAATTGCTCATTTTAAAACAACTAATAAAATTGTATTAAAAATATTATTGAAAAAGTCATCTTTGAACTGCAAAGTGATTTCAGGCAAATATATATTGTGCTTAAATAATATATTTGATTGTATAAGCAGTTGTCCAATTATAATGTTTATTTTATTGCAGACTTTAAAATGTTTACCTATTATAAGAATTACAATAAACAGGAGATCAAAAACAATAGTAGAAGACAGAGATGCCACATTAAAATAGAGAACAGTCATGTCCTTGTATAATTTGCAAAGAATAAGTTAGTTATATAAATTTTTAACTTAGATCCACTATCTCTTATTAAAGTCATATCCTTCAATTAACTGCCTCAAAATATCTCTGTATTTTTTAACTCTCTCAATCACTTGTTTAATTTTTTAGCCAAAACACCATAAAATATCACTCTTTTAGATGAATCAACTCTCCAAATAACTATTTAAGTTTGGCAGCTGCGAAAAACTTTTGAACTAAAATTAAATCCCATTGCAGTAAGCATCGAATAAATTAATAAAAGAATTGTGGTTGTTCTGCAATCATAAGCTTAAAAGATTCAAATCGAGCAAAGAAGATTTCGAATGAAAACTGATGAAAAGATAAGGACAATACAATAAAAGATATAAAGTAATAAAAAATAATTGGAGATGGAAAAACAACAAATTGCCACTCTATCTAAAGATATCAATTAAAAAACTCATTAAATCAATAATTTTTAATAATTTCTGGCAAAGGTTAATCTCCAACTTTAGGAAAAAAAAGAAAAGTAGAAATTTACTGTCACAATAGATTGATTTTTATCAAAACTAAACTTAATTTGTAATTTATTTTTGCTATTAATTCTTTCAGGAGTCATTATAAGAAACATTAATTCAAAGTGATTCCAGAATTTTTCAATCAGAATACCATTATTTATAATTATATCTCTTTTTTTACACTTTAATGTCTGAACAGCCTAAACTTCTTTTAAAGGATGTAATCTCTGAATTTTAAATACTTCACATTCCTTATTATGTCTATCGCTCATTTTGTCAGCTAGTTGGAATCATAACTCCACGAAAGATATGGGAAAATATTTTCAAGAAGGTGATACTATGTCGAAGAATTAACTGGAAAAAATTGTTGTAATTACCCAATTACAATCCTCAATAATCTGACAAACATAATATTAATGACAAGATGATTATTTTAGCAGTCATATCTTTAGCTATGTTGGTTTGGCTAAAATTAGATATTAATTAATAGAGCAAATAACTTGCTGAAAGCAAAATAGAGTTATTTATTGAACCGTATAAAGGTATTAAAGGTGGAAATAGTAGTCTGCTAATTTCTGTTTAAGGAAAATAAAAAATAGATAAATCTGAAATTGGTAAATAGATGGGAGCCATGATACTGAAAGAATTGAAAAAAAGAGATATAAAATTGAAAATTATTTAGGATCGATTTTAACTGATTCTTTCCAGTGAACTAAGATATCAGTCAATAATTCTTCCATCAAAAATATAAATCAGTCTTTCTGATGAATCTCCTAAATGTTCGATGATGTTTCATACAGATAGAAATAGTAACATTTTGGCAGGAATTTCTTTACCGTAGCAAATAAACTTAATGGATTATTGTTATTATTTTTATAGATGGTCGCAATTTTAAAAATCTCCATTTTTATTAAAAGTCTTAAATAAAATATAAACAAAGATAACTGAAGTTAACTAAAATATGGAATATTATTTTGTATTGAACCCTTAAAATATATTAATAGTGGATTAAACAAATGAAGAGTTTGATGTGTAAATCGACTTACCTAAAATTTCAATGATTTCATATCTCAAATAAAAACTGCCTCAAAACTATTCAAATTGTATTTATGCAAAACAAAATTTAAATAAAAATCACAAAGATTGTGATTTGTGGAGTTTATCTCTAATTATTCTTTAGCAGTGCGCGTATCATCGTACTTATAATCTTTTTAGAAAATAGCTTGAAAAAAACTTTCAAAATAATGTAAGAATATTTATACTTAATGAGTTAAATAGTATAGAAAGTGAACGAGAATGTATTTCTAGTGAATTGATCACTAAAATTAATAAATTGCTTAAGTTAGAAACATTATTGCCTCAGGATAAAGATCAGTAGGTCTAAATTAATAAAGATAAAGATAAAAAATAAGGATTAATTTCAAAGATTTCTTTCAAGGTCAATAATAATTTGCCCAACACTAAGCAAAATAGGGAGGTTCTTCCTTCTTAAAATATCAAACATTTAAAGTCAAGCAAAATTTTCATATTTGATGCTGGCGATTAAAAAAAAGTATAATAACTTGTTATTATGAAATCAAATTAATAATACCACCTTTAAGCAAGTGCTTACTAGAATGTTCCTGAGACATAAAATCTGTAACAAGAGTTAAAATTTGATATCAAAAATAATATTTCTTAATAGTAATAATAAAATATAAGAAGACGAAAATTCTAGGTAGAATTAGAGCATACTTTGCTATTAAACAAAAAAATATTAGAATATTTAAATAAATAAAAGAGCAATCAAGTCAAAAACAACAAGTAGTCTACTTAATAAATGAAACTAAAATATTTTTGCAGTAGAGTATTAAATCTAGCTTAAATTTAATAGAAAGGTAAATAGATTTATGAAGATAAAGATTGCTGGAGTAAAATAGGTTTTTCTTCATCTTAAACTTAATAAGCATATGCTTTTTGCTAACTATGTCAAAAATAAAAAATATTATTATTCAATAAATGTAAACATGGAGCATGCTCTGACTGTTATTATTCATATTTAGAAGCAAAAATATTTTAAAAAGAGTTTGATTGCTTAAACTTTAAAATAAGCGATATCTGTTGCCAATTTTATGAATGTTTATGTCCTTTAACTAAATAAATTATTCGGACTATCCTAAAGGATAGCGTTAATTTAAAAAAAATATTTTAAATACAATTATGCTTCTAAGCGGCAAAACTAAATCTAAAATCCGTATGCCTTTGTAAAAGAAACGAGTGCTCCTCATCAATTATCTATGAAATATTGAATAATACTAAAGTATTATATTGTATAAAATGTAAGTAGATAACATGCATAAAATGCTTTTAAATTTTTCATGGAAATATGAGCTGCAATGACTTTCAAAAATTTCGCCCCAATTTATATTAGCATAGAGCAAAACTGCAATAAGAGTTTAGAAAATCAAAATAAAAGTTAACAAATTCAACCAACTATGAATAAATACTATTAAATATAAGTTTGAATCGAGACATAGTATCTGAGTTGTAAAATATATTAATTCAATGTTTTTCCTTAATATGGTGTTAAAATGAGAGGAAATATCTTGGTTAAAGGTCTGCATTGGTAAAAAATAATCCTCCAAGTAATTTTTAAATTCTCATATCTTTTGCTCACCAAATTCTTTTAAGCCTGTACCAGTAAGTACAAATCGACAATTTAAGTGTTTTATTCGAAGAGCCACTACTTTCTAAATTATTTAAAATTCAAAAATCCTTAAATTAACTGCATACTGCTCATTTGGGACTTATTTACATGGCATATCACATTGAATCAAATGTATGATAACTATTTATTCTTTATGAAAGGCAATTTATTTAAACATCATTATTTTTTAATAAAAGCACAATATATCCGAAATCTTTACTTGTTTTTCATGATAATAAAGATTAATTTTAACTAATCAAATAAAATAACCAATTCGCTTTCCTTTTCTTATCTTCCAATAATTTCTTAATCTGATAGGAAAGGAAGGATATCTAATGGTAATTATAAATTTAAATGTCATTAATTTATAATTAAATGATTTTATAGTAATTTTTTCACTATAATTTTTAAAATAAAGTAATCAAAAATTATAGATCTGGCTTTAAACCTTCAAAGATAATTTGGATATTTTTAAGAGTATTTTTATCGCTTACTTGCCTTATATTTTTACAAAATACCATTAAATTTAGAATTCTTTTAAATTCTATTGATAGATTTTAAGAATTTTTAGAATCTATCTTAATATCTTACACTTGTTTAAAATGTTTTTAAATTTGTTTTGATAAAAAACAAATTAATTTAACTGTTTATTTGTTTAATTAAATAAAAAACTTCCGATAAATAGATTTTTATTTATTTACTAAAACAAACTGCTCGCCTATTAATACGTTAAGCTAGCAAATGATTTATTCTGGGGACAATAGGTCATAATATTTCCTGCCTTTCCATTTGTTCTACAACTACAAACTATTTTCCGATAATGATAACAAAATTAGTTTCCAAAATGGCTTGAATTAAGCGAAATTATTGCTTTGCTTTAGTATTAATTTTATAAACTTTAGCAACTGACTTTGAAAATTTGAACTAAATTATTATCTTTTTTATTCAAAAAAAACCAAGAGAGATTAGATGTCAAATATACTAATTTCTACAATGTCATCTTCTTTCAATAATTATATTCGACAAATTCTGGTCAGCATCTCTTACCAATTATTTTTTATTTGTTGATTGTTGGTTTTGGTCTTTTTCTAAATAAATCTAAATTGAAGATGAAAATTGGCTAAGTTTTTCTCTAAAACAGCTAGTATTGTTGACATCAGTCCTTCAATTTATTTCATCCCTATATTCCTTGGCTTATAAAGAAACATATTTTTAAATGGCAATGAGTCATCTTTCTCGTCTACATAAATTTATTATTCAATCAACTTGAAATATGGCTCGAATGGGGAACTTTATTACTTAAAGATTTGAGTGTTAATTTTGAGCGTATCATTTTTCTTAAAATGAGGCAATGTGTATCCATTATAAAATGGAGTATGCGGAACCTATGGAGTCTATGGAGACGATAGAGTCTTAAAATTTTTATCTGCTGCTTTGTAAAAAGGTTTTTCTACAAAAATTAAAGAATATTATTGGTTGTAAGGAGAGTAGCTTATTTTAACGACTTTATCAACTTTAATTATCTTTCTCTGAGAGTCAAATGAATTAATTGAGCTATTCTTTGGATTATCTATCTTTTAAATCAAAAAAATATCCTTGTATGTCTATGATTATTGAGTTTACTTATTATCGGCAATGATAAAATATGTAGACTCTAATATTTTATTGAGGTTTTGATTTATGTTTGGGTTGTCTTTGATAAGATAGATTATTATGGTGGACACAATCATAGATTTTTATTTTACTGCCATTCCTGTCGTTCTAATCAAATGCTATAAATTCATGTAAATGCCAGTAATAGTGTTCGAAGAGGGACTGTTGTCGCAATATTTAACAGCAAAGGGCCTTATGTAGTCAATCTCGTCATTGCTCTAAATTTAAGTAATTAAAATGTGGCTCTTGATTTTTAGTTTTTTCAAGTCAAACTCATAATGCTCCTGCAAAAGATAGAATTAGTTGATCTTCATAAAATGTAGAAGTTAGCGAGCATTTATTCTTTTTTAAGGATTTATTGAAAGAATCTTTCTGAGTATATAAAACCATGCCTTATCATATTTAGATTTTTGCTGCATTGCGTCTATCAATGTGGATATTTTATTGATAGTTTATTAAATGTAAAAACTTGAAGTATTTCTAAATATTTTCTGACCCTTGTTAAGCATTTCATAAAGCATGATTCCAACTGACCAAATATCTACTTTTTCATTATAGTAGCTACCGTTTGTCACTTATGGAGCTTGATAATATATAGTGCCGCATTTAGTATGATCATCTCGGGCCTCTACACTTGTAATTTTTCCCATTCCCACGTCAATGATAGAAACATGACTGTTTGCAATATTATCATTAAAGGTAAGCATGATGTTGTCAGGTTTAATATCCCTATGAAGAATCCCCATTTTTGAGCCGACTCTTTTATTCTAAGCAGATTTATTATTTTTATCAGAATTTTGTTGATCAAAATAATTGTTTAATTAAATCCGATACAATTAGTTTATGTCATAATGAAGACAAACCAATCCCTAGACTATTTGCTTGAAAATATTGTAAATTATAGGACATCTATTTTTTGTTGGTAAACTATATATTTATTATTGGTTTCTTATATTTACTAAAGTCTGTTTATACTCATCAAAGACTAGGAAAGGTATAGATGGTTTTTTATGATTTTCTTATTTCTATGAAGCAACTGTAAATATTTATATGACATCTGCCAGATTATCTATTCCTTCTATAGGACGACTGATCGAATCTTAAAAGCATCTTATTTTCTTATTAATTTCACTTTTCATCTTTTTTTGTATTTAATTATGCTTCAAATCTGATATTAATTTTAAAATTAGTAATTCACGTTCCTGTGATATTTTAAAACCTTTATTCTAATATTGCTCCTTTTAGTAGGCTAATATTTTTACCGCTATTCTTTTACGAAAAAAGAACAATTCTTTGCTTTTATTGTTTTTATTCTTGTCTTCAGATACTGCTAAAAGTTAAAAACTTTATCCTTTGTAAATTCTCCCAAACTGTCCTTTGCCTAAATTTTAATTATGATCAATTTGGTATATTAGATCATTGATGCACAAATACTTTGTTGATAAGCCTTCGTCAGATAAATGTTTATTTAGATTAATTTGATCATTTACAAATTAATATTGGCTGACTAATTTCACATTTTTAGGATTAAAAGAAAAAATTATTTAAAAATCCAATTTATCTTTATTTTTTAGATTCTAGGTTATGATAAGAGAGACAGCATATTATGAAATTTTAGCTATCTTTTTATAATTTTTTGCATATGGTGAGTATTCTTTTTTTTAATGATTTACTTTCCCTTCGTAGAAGATAACCATTCCCAAAGTTATCAAAATTTAATCAGTCAGTGTTTGTACCATTTTCTTGTCAAAGAGAGGAAAAAATTTGGAATTTATCATCTTCACCAAGCGAATAATTCCTTCATTTATGTTAGAATTATTAATTTTAAATAGATAATTTTATCTTTCGATTTGTTTATTAAAATCTATACTATTTGGGAACTAAATCAGTCTTTTATATTAGAGATTTGCTTACGTTTCTGATAGTTGAAGAATCTATTTCCCCTTCATATTGCTTAATTCCTTCAGGCGAATTTAAATTTATTTTTTAATGAAGGAAAATACCTACTTTTGCTTTTGTGGAGAGTTACCATTATTTAACGCCTCTAAAAATATTTAAAGATAAATGGTGATATCATTATTTTTAGAACCTAAGAAAATATGTTAATTTTTTTCGCCTAAAAACATGGAATTGATTTTTTATTAGCTCACTTAAAATACTGATAAAGATATTGCTAGTATGATTTAATAGATTTTGTATTTACCTTTTATTTATTACAGCCTATCCAAATTGATATTAGCTTACTTGTATTTTGCCTTCTCTTTAACATCTATTACTTCTGTGCCATTTATAACTACTCCTATCAATTAAAGAATATTATGAAAATTAAAATAGAAGCAGCCTATAGCCCGTTGTTTCAAAGGAAATATTCCCAAATCAGTTAGTATTGTCCTCGTTGATGTGTAAAATTCTAACATACTTTTATTCTTGCTGCTTCTATTCTACATTGTTTTATATTGATCACTATACATAAGTTTTTTTTAAATTTATTTGTAAATATGGAGTCTTAAATTATTATGCTATTTTTTCAACAATCAACATATTAATTTTGAGGCTAAGCAAAAAAGAACAAAAAAATAAAATAAAAGTAAATTTTAGTTATTGTTTATATTAGCTCAACAATGGATGAATGTAAATCGATATTTTTTGGAAAAAAGATGTCATGTTATTTTTCTTAAAGATAATTTTGCAAAACCAAATTTTAAAGAGAAGTTCTTAACAAATTTATCAAATTTATTTGAGCATGA
>Ga0302186_10004135_pt1 | contig 10241 bp, 6 predicted proteins | sample II_Bog_E1_2_FD_198782 | JGI IMG/M metagenome (GOLD analysis project Ga0302186, IMG submission 198782) | Peat permafrost microbial communities from Stordalen Mire near Abisko, Sweden - II_Bog_E1_1 | ecosystem: Environmental > Terrestrial > Soil > Wetlands > Peat | place: Sweden: Abisko, Stordalen...
TTCTATCATTAACTATCCATTACTTTAAATAGTTAAGTCATTCAATGCCCGCGATCTATTATCATCATATTTCATGAATACGTTTGGCTAGCAATTTAATTTTTAATTTTTACGGCTGACCGTCTTTCTAGGAGCTGTACATCAAAGTCTCATCGCTATTTCCGGACTGTACTTTCACTTAAAATTTGCCAGTACCTTTATAGAATAGAGGATACGAAGCACGGTTTTAGTACCTTGAATTTATATGGTCTTATCATAGGCTTTAAGCTCCCTTTCAAGTCTTTGGAACTCTTTATCGAAGTTTCATCTGGTACAGTACTCTACTTTGACGACTTTCGCAAACATTCTGCATATTTTGTTCATGATTTGCATGATTTAATGCATTATATCTCACAAATGAGAATCAACTCTACCCCTAAAGAACAGATACTAAAATTCCGATATAAAAAGAACTCATTTGTGAATTGTGTCCACCAGACGCGTTGCCTTCTATGTCTGTATGTTTTTGCAGTAAATTTATTGATTTGAAGTGGATCATTGTAATTGATTGAAGTTGAGTATTTATTAATTATTTAAATAATGTTCAAAAAGGGACAGCCACAAACCAAAGAAGTCTAAAAAAACAAAATTTAAATTGTAGACTAATAGAATGAGCCTTTCCTTAAGGTTTTGCAGAAGAAGATTCGCAACATCAACAAGAGGCTCACAGAAATATCAGAGCTATAAAACAAGGACAACCTCAAACCTGAACAGGTCGAAAAGATCAACAGGAAGACCACTATTATCGAGGAGAGGACTAAGGTTGAAGAGACTCTTGCGCTGTTTAGAGAAACATATGCCGAAAATATTGCCTTCTATAGAAATAATCAACTCAAGCATTTGGAAGCCCTCGCTCGAGCCCTATCCATATATCATTAAGGAGGCAAGATTGAGGAGCAGGAAAAGTTGATTACCCTTTGGAGGGTTCTTTAGCAAAGTGACAAAACTTATTCTAGTCTCAACTAAGCCATATCCACTCTATCGTCTGCTCTTAAAGATTTTGCTAATGACAAACCATTCCAGAAAATCCTTTTGACCTATGCAGAAAAAAATGGAGATGCCAAGACGCATATGATAGAAATTAATCACGAAAAAATTGTCAGTGGCATTTTGGAGGAGAAAAAGGAAGCAAAGATCGAGTCTGCCCTCGACAAAAAGGAAGTAAAGGCTCTTGCTCCTGAGAAAAAAGAAACAAAGGCAGCTGCTCTCGAGAAAAAGGAAGTAAAGGTAGAGTCTGCTCCAGAGAAAAAGGAAGTCAAGGTCTCTGCTCCTGAGAAACAGGAAGTAAAGGTAGTATAGTCAGCTCCCAAGAAAAAGGAAGTTTTTGTGCCCATTCCAGAACCATAGCCAGTTGTTATCGCCCAGCCAGTAACCATTATTGAGATTTAACCAAAGACTGAACCAGTGAAGAAAATTGAGCAGCCAGTGATTGTTGAGCACCCAAAAACTGTTGAATCTCCACCACTACCTGTTGTTATTCAAGAAGTATCTGTTCCTCAACCTATTAAAGAAAGTAAATAATTACCAAAAGAGGGAGAAAGAAAAAATAATAACTATAATAGGGGTCGGTAAAATAAGACTCAAGGAGGATACAGGGAAAAGAAAGATTATGGGATATAACCCAGAGAAAGGAAGTATAAACCTAAATACGAAGAGAAAAAACCAGAATTCAAGGCTAAAGAGGAGAAGGATAGCAGCAGTTCGGACTCCTCGCCCGAGGCCAGAGATTTCCGTCGTGAGGAGATCAAAAAACTGTAAGAGTAAGGATTCATTGTGATTGGTAAACCAAAGCCCAAGGCCAAAGACTCCCAAGAACTGCACGAATCTCACTACAAACAGCATGGAAATAAGGGTAACCACCCCCATGGCTCAAAGAACTGATCATAATTTCCAATAAATCACCTATGCCATAATGACATCCGAAATAGTTGGATATGTTCTTATTCCTTATTTCGATTATAACAATTTAACTTAAATTCGCAAACCAAATTAATAAGAATATTGGATATGTGATTGCCCTTTGGTTTGTTGAATAATCTTGTTTTTGAAGGCCCGCTAGCCGAAAGTGACTCGAGGGCATATTTAGAAGAGATGTGCTCCGAGGCTAACTATAATATTCTACCATGGGTCCTATTAATGGAAAACAGAGCTTAAGCTAATCTTAGACATACTTTCAGACACAAGTAGACTTGTTTAAGTGGCGAGCTAACTCCAACTTTAACTCTCACATTGCCCGCGTCTCCTTCTCCTCCCTCAACTCCATCATCCACCGTTAAAAGTTTCAATCGCTCTTGGAAGAACAAAAACGAAAAAAGTCCTATATTGAATTCTCTTAGGTCCTCCAGCTCTCATGCAATCGTCCAATCAGTGGCGTAACTGATTAGATTATGGTCTTTTAGGACTATATTGGCGATCTTACTCTTCTAATCGAAAAATTAACCTTAGAAGAAAGCCTGTATGCCCTTGAAACTTTATTAAGAGGCTACTAAACTATTTTCTAAAAGATCGGCAGAACTGTTGTCGCATTGGAGTGTTGTTTCGTGACAGAAGAAGGCGAAGTGAGAACTTGGTTCAACAGCAACTTTATGAGCAACGACTTGCCTCTCCCCAGTTAAAAAAACAATAACAACTGCTAAAATCGACAACTCCAGCTGACATAAGTCGGGATCATAAGATAAGTGCTCAAAATAAGCGAGTATCTGCCCAACAATCGCAGTTAATATCATCATTTCGCGCGGCAACTCAGACAGTTCATGGATAAAGATATGTATCTATACACTTATTCAGTCTTCACAACTTTAACTTTGCCTCTGTTCGCAAATTTATCAATGGCTATATCTACAACTATCGGCTGACGTTGTCTTCTAATCTTCTATAAGCTATCAAACGTAATAAAAAGAGTCGGGCTAGTAGTCCTTATGTTTCTCCAAATAAGATGGCTTCGAGTCTTGCCGAGTATATTTAGAATGGGGAGAGTGCATCAAAGGGTCGGATGATATCGACGGGAGGTAACATGTCGACCGGGGCTAATCTTTAATTGGTGAGTAGAATTCAAGAACAATCAGGAAGAGAAGGGAATTCTCCCAGTTTGACTTCATACTCCAGCAAGACTAGATTCTAATACTATACCCCTCAGGTCACAAACAAGAATTTTCATGAAAAGAAGCTTTCCACCACCTAAGCGAGCCGCGTTAAATAACGGCAGCTCCAGAGGCATTTGAGCAAATCTGCGATGGTTCTAAATAAGTAAATGAGTAACATCCAAAGTCGCGCTTCAATCCCGAACTCCTTTACTAAAAAATCTCAGAAATACTATCAAGAGGAAAAGCCAGCCCCCTCGCATAATAACACTCCCAATAAGGAGAATACGCTGAGCAGAAATCATCTTTCGGATAGTACGGCCATGTTGTCTCAATTAACTCATTCGAAAGAACAAAGCAGGTTCAATAATAGCAAGGTTTATGAGGAAAGTCAAAGCTATCCTTATCAATTTAATTAGCCTCATACAAACCCAAAACTTGAGAAGAAAAATAGTAATCCCTATAAATATGTGAGCTTTAGCAAAGAGGAGCAGAAGGGGGAGAGTCTTGAGCAAATCAAATAAGGTCACCCTCGCATCCAGGAGGTTAGCATTGAATCAAACTCATCTGCTATTTTTGGTAATTCACCACCACCTGAATTTGTGGACTACCCATAAATAAACAAGTACTCATGTTCTATGTACCCTTTCCAAAATGCAAAACCAAAATAGTTTTAAGTGATGGATGGGGCTTTAAATACGCCTTTGAGTACTAAAGTTGAGCGCTCCCCCTCCCTACATGTCGAGAGACATGTGAGTGGGCTAATATTCAACTCAGGCCTATCATTGCACGAGAGTGTGGGTAGTTTAACATCAATGTAGAACAGTTGTTACTCTGACTACAATGGATTGCTGACCCGAATGGGTCACAGTGCTAAGTTAGTGCACATCCCGACGAACAAATACATCCCCCTTCTCAACAAAAGCGTGTCAAACGGAGCCTTCCTGACCTTCTGATACTACTTTGTACTATCTCATTATGATTGACATCCATATTCATCTATTTGCATCATCTGCTATTCACCCTTCTTTATTATCAGTTATAAACTTATTATCATCAGAGAGAAAAACATGAACTTCACCGAGTAGTCAAGGGAGGAAGTCGTCAAGTCGACAGTCAATTGGTCGGTTTCCAAACAAATGTGGACCTTTCCCAAACGCAAAAGGTTTTGGCCGAAAAAGGCTGAGTGTCCTCAATTGACCTATAATCAAAACTTGTCTGCTATGACTCATAAGCCTATTACATTCGCAACCAGCACCCGAAGTCTCTTCAACGACACCAGACAAATACCATCTGCATCATAGTACCATCCAACCGATGAATCGGCCAAACAAATACCTCTCTTCGGGTAGAGTCGATAGGTAAATCGTATCAAATATAGAAATGCACCTTCAATTCATACATTCCTCTGCAGCTGGCTTTCGTACAAGTAAAATAATTTAGAACCCAGGTCCAAATAAATACGAACGGCAATAGAGCAGTAACTCTAAGAAGGGATTCACCATGAGACCTAAAACTGCTCAACATCGAAACTGTAAAACAAAGGAGATTTAGATTTTATTGATGATAGATAAAGAGATCAGGTGCCCAGCCCATGTCACTACGATTTTGCCATGGAAAAGAAGGGAGATTGTAGCAACTCGAAGTTCAGATCAGTTACCCTCGGAGGGGCTGGCCTCATGCAACGAACAGAGAGGTTTCATGAATCTTCAAGTACGATATTCAGACATGCAGCAAAAACGCCAAGTCCTTTTGTTTATTCTCCTAATAAGATCAGTTTAAAGAGTAAGTCCATTGGCGGCAAGATAGGCACAGAGCAGAGGCATTCCTTTATCGACGATATGAAAAGACACAAGAAAGGTCCTGGCCCTGGCAATTACCAGCTTCCTTCCGAATTCGGTCACTACAAACAGTTTTCTCAGAGGAGAGTGGTCACTATCGACCACTGACTCTATTTCTAATGATTCATTTATCTCGACTTCAGCTATTCTAACAAGGCAAATAGGAAGAAATTATTAGTCATATATAAATGACTTACTAATCATTTAGTTACTATAAATATCTGACTGAGAGGAGCCATCATTTATTCCTCATTGATGGAACATTTGGAGAAGTGTCTCCAGGAGCTCAAAAATGCCGTCAATAGCAAGGTTAAGGATCAGTCCCTTGTTACTGAGTTTAGTAACTGTCTGCAGACGATCAAAATGGATTAAAATTTGGTCAATCCATACTGCCGAGTTCTGTTCACACTTTATGATCTTTCCAATAACCACTTTTTCATCAGCGGAAGAAGAGAATAGGGGCGCGTTCATCTCGATGAAATGGCTCTGGCCATGAAAATGTGTGTACTACGTATGCTCAGCAGAATGGTGATGTTCTTCAATGACCATCCACATCTTGATCAACCTCTCGAGCTGACAAGAGAGTCCCTATAAATTATGGTGTTACTGAGTAGAGTATTTTTAGATTTGGGAAAGACCTATTCAACCGAGATAAAACAGATATACCCTCTATGTGTAACATTCTATGATGCTTTTCCCCAGGAGCTGCCTCTCTAGCTGAACCTGATCCACTGCGTCAACATCATCTAACTTCTAAAATTCAATGTTGACGGTGGTTGTCTCGATATTCAATAGTTTCGTCGTCTGCTCGAGATATTCTTTACTCGGAGTAAAAGTTACAATGGGAGCTGCAATTACCTCGAATTTGTACAGTGCATTGCGTTCTAAGTGGTGCTCAAATTGCTAAAGAAAGGCGCACGTGAACAAGCGGCATTGATTACTCATTATCTAACACAGAAGATGATTGATACTATCAACTCACTAACGAGGCTGGATCCTAAGATTATTGGCTAAGATAATTCTCTTTTTAAGGTTAGTCCTTTCTATGAGCTCTACCTCCAAATTAAAGAATCGGGCATTGACAACATTTCTGAGGAGAGGTTGAGGTTGTTTATATCCAAAGAGGAACATTTCAAAGATGCCCGTTTATTTGATGTTGTGGCACTTACTTCATAGACTCTGCCTCTTGAGATATGGTTTGAGCTGAACCTGAGCTCGAAAGTTAAAAATGATTTGATTTCAATGGCTTACCGATGCTTTGTTTTCGTTGTTGACAGTCATCTGTAATGCAGCCAGTCCAATCTTGATAATCCTACTGAGTTACTAGTCAAATTTCAAGCAGACTAATTGAAATTGATCAAGTTGCTAAGATTAGCTCAAGTGGTCATGCTCAATTTGCTGAGTTAGAAGAAAGAGCAAGGAGAACCACTCATCAACATTCTCAAAAGACTAATTAAAATACTAGTGCAGATGGTCGTCACACTATACCCTCAAACCTAGGCTATTCGGTAATATGCCGATAAGATTCAACTCATTTGTAGCAAACACGGACTATCCGATCTTTCACGCTCTATTACATGCGTGAGCTTCTATTATGAATTGATTATGGGAATCGCTTCGGATGAATCCTACAATAGATTTACGAAAACTCATCTTTTGGACAAGTCATCGCAACTGTTTAAAATAATTAAACTAGCCTATGAGTTCCAATCGAACAAATACCAGCCAAATGATGCTGAACAGCGATAACTTCTCAACAACTAACCGTATTTAGCCATCCTCTTCCAGAAGGACATCAGGGCAAGTGCTATCCTTAAACTGCACATGAGCTGCTTTAGCAAATTACCTGAGAAATATGAAATTTACTTTCTCCTCCTCAACGGTTTCTTAAAGTTGGAAAGCACATCATCAGCAGATCTCCTCGAACTGGCAACTCACATGGAAGAATGCCTGATAATGTCCGATTACTCATCCATTAACAGATTGGATATCAAATACCTCGCTGACATTGAAAAGATTTGGCTGAAAATTCTGCAAAATTAAAAATATAAAGGCAATGCTGGACTTAATGTGAAAATCGCAATCGTTCTGCTTTATCTTGTATCAATCAGACTCTTCCTCACAAAGATAGTTACTCTCAATATGGGTATTTTACTCAACCGGTACTCCAAAATCCTAAAGATTTTATCGTTTGTGATGGATGAAATTGCTTCTCTGTAGCCCTAGTAACAAAAAAAAGCAATTGAGCTTTATCAATATCTGAGCAAATCTATTTTAAGTTGGTGTCTTTAGAAACTAAAAATGCAGCCTAAAGAGCAAGAAGGAGGTTGTGAAGCTGGCTATCTCGTGCTGATCGACATGCTACATCAATCTATCCTCAAGCATGAAGTAAATCCTCAAGTAGCATAGTTTTTTAAATTTGTAAGGTTTTAAATTCAATGCATCACTGACTCGGTCGGAGAAAATTAAATTTCTTGCGAGAAAAATATCAAACTATTGAAGTTATACTGCAGTTCTATATTTATTAAGAAACCTGTTAAACTCAAAATTTTAAGGAGGTTGATCAGGGAAGACCTCATCAATGACAGTCGGCACGCGAGTCTTGCTGAGCTCAGTGATCTAATAGCTCTTACTGAAGACAACAAAGAGAAGAAGCTTTATGCAGAATATATGATACGATCCTTCGGTTAATAGGGTAAAAAGTATTTGTTATTGCATAGCTCTATCAACTCCAGCAATTTAGACTTTCTGTAACAATTAGGAGACTCCTAAATCGATGATTTCTGATATTCATGTCATTTGATTAATAATAAAACCATTATTTTGGCGGATCAGTCTTCAGTATATTAAAAACAGAAGGGATAGGAAAGATTTGGCTAATTCTAAATAATCTCGATATAAATATAAATTCTAAGATGTATCAATTATTCTATCCTATGTCCTCCACTAAAAACGATCAATATGCGTTATTTACGTGAATAGGGAAAGATAATGACTTTCAAAGGCTCGCATTACATCCATTAAACAATGTTTTTGCTGTCCATCGCTTATTTTTGCTTGACTCCTGAAAAAGATATTCCGATCTCATTCTATAGATTATTCGTTTATTCGTTTTATCAAAATTCAATATAAATTTATTTAGATATTTTAATGAATCAAAGTTTAGTAGCGCTCACTCAAACAGGCTATTTTAAACGCGCCAAGCCAGTAAAATAAAGTTCAGACGTCATTACTGCTGCGCAATATCTGCAGCTTTATGAGAAAGCTAAGGATCAGCCGACCACTATCGAATACAAGATCTATACAACTCTGAATGCTTATGAGCTTAGCATTAGTACCTTGAAGCAGGACCTGCATCTAGTTGAATAAAAATTTACTGCTTTGCAGAGTGAACAATCCAAACTTGAAAATATTCCGCAATAGCCTTTGGATGAGAATTAAATTTTACAAGTGAATAGTGCATCCTTCAAGGGGAACAAGGAGAAGATGAAAGAATTGGCGGAATTGATTGATGAAAAAATATAAAATGAGGCTGCGGAACAACGATAATTTTTTAGTTTATTGAAGGGGTAATATGAAGAGGGGATCAAGAAGGAAGCGCAGGGATTACGTATACTGGAAAGGATTGTTGCAAGGAAGTTGATAAGACCCTATTTCACTGCCTTTACTATCATCAAAGGGAGTTAATAGAAATAGAGAAATAAAATGAATAGGATTAAAGATACACTCATTTCTCTCATTCATCGGCTTAGTGATAAACTGAAGGGAAATGTTTAGTATAGCTTCAGAGCGATATTGAAAGATAAGGGGTTGTCATCAATTACTTAGCACAGTTAACCCTCTCTGAAACTTAAAGGCAAGGTATTGATGGGATTAAAGGAGTACCCTCGAATTAACAAGAGACATGCTTTTTATTCTTGGTATCTGCGGACAACAACTATGGGGGAGTCCTTATTAAAGAAAACGGCGGATAATCTTGTGCTCTATACCAACATCAATAAAACAACATAATTTTATCGACTGTTTAAAGTCATTATGCTCAAAAGGAATCATGTAACTCCACCAGCAAAGAGAATGGCTATGATGTTCTATTTATTCGCGAGAATATTCGTGGGAAGGCAAAAGCAGTAATTCTTTGAAAAGTTCAAAATAATAGCTGGTAAGTAGGGAGTGCAGTCTGTCTCCATTAACAAAATAATAGAGTATTCCAACAGCAGAAAAAAAGAAGCAATCAAATATTGGATGAAGACAATAAAGACAGAGAAAGGGAAGAAGGAATAAAAATAAAAAAATAAAACCGAATTATGCCAGAAGATAATCTCATATGGAAATACCAAAATGATAGAGTGCTTAAAATTGATGAAGAAAAAAATTAATGATAACTAACTGCATGACCAGAAGAAAAAGGAGATACTAAAGGGTATCCTAATGATTTTGGTCAAGACTAAGATAGGAAAGGTATTTAGCGGATGGGAAAGGTGGAAGAATTTACCAGAAAGGAGAGATCAGGCAGCCAATGTGAAAGGAAGTAAGTTTGAAATTGGTTTGAAGAGATTTTTGAATAGAACCCTGTCAAGAGCTTTCGGAGCTTTTAAGAATCAGTTAGAGTTAGGACAGGCTACTAAGAAGAGAGCAGTTATTCAAATTATAAACGTGACCATGGGAAGCCAAAAGAAAATGTATACTCGATGGATAGCAATCACTGAGAAATTTAAACTTATGAGAGAGTGTAAACTAGTTGGAGGTGTCTTTAATACTTTAAATTTGGCAATTAAGTCTGTGGCTAGTAATGCTCTCGCGAGTCACAATGAAAAGCAAATTATCGAGCGAGCTCTTCTGAAAATTTTCAGCAACATGAGCTACTCTGTGGATATTTGTTTTAGAAAATGGAGAGACGTGAATCAAATCTAAAAATTGAGAAGTCGCATGAGTCAAAAGCAAAAGGAGAGTGTTCTTAAAGTCCTAAATGGATTGCTAAACAATAACAAGATTAATAGGCTTCGTCAGGTTATTAACAAATTTAGACTCAATCGCAAGATAATTGATATTCAAAAACATTTTATCAAAAGGTTTTTAATGTCTAAGGCTGGATTAGCACAAATTGCATTTAGAGCATTTGCCTCATTACCTGAGAGAAAGAATAGGCTAGGAGGTGCAAAGGGGAGCAAGTTTGAAGCTGGTTTGGTAAGGTTTGCGACTAGAACCCTTTCGAGAGCCTTTGGTGCCTTTAAGAATGAGTTCTAAATTGGGCAAGCAATCAAGAAAAGAGCCGTGATTCAAA
>Ga0302186_10004136_pt1 | contig 10239 bp, 4 predicted proteins | sample II_Bog_E1_2_FD_198782 | JGI IMG/M metagenome (GOLD analysis project Ga0302186, IMG submission 198782) | Peat permafrost microbial communities from Stordalen Mire near Abisko, Sweden - II_Bog_E1_1 | ecosystem: Environmental > Terrestrial > Soil > Wetlands > Peat | place: Sweden: Abisko, Stordalen...
TATTGAGGTGCCAGCCCGGTGTTACCTCGCTGTATCTTTCGCGTAATTCAATGGCCAGTTCAGGGTCGCATTTTAATGATATACTGAATGGAATTTTATCTAATCCGCTTATTAAAAATATTTTGCCTGCGATCTTAAAAACCAAAGTGTCGGGCCCAAAAGGCATTTCTTCTTTTACGCCGTTTTTCTTTAAGCAATATTCCCTTATGAATTCAATATCCATTGTATAAAATTAATAAAAATAAAAAAACATTCAATTCGGGGCTGTTAGTATTAAAATGCCAGGTAAAAACCATTTAGCAAAGCTTTAAAATCATCATTATAGTTTTCCTTATCTTTTTTTATAATTAAGGTTTTAGTAGTAGTTACTATTTGGTCAAAACTAAATTCTGCAATTATTCTGATAACTGGCAATTCAACTCTGTCTTTTATAAGAAAACTTTTGTTTAAAAAAAGTTTTTTAGTAAGCAGTATAGCCTCTAATTGTCTCACGCCTTCAGGCGGCAACAATACACTAAATTTTCCTCCGGGTTTTAAAAGTTTACTTACCGCTTCACTAAGTTCTTCAAGTGTCAGTTCATCACTATGTCGCGCAATGGTGTTGGCTTTATTGCCCGGTTTTAAATGACCCTCGTAAAAGGGGGGGTTACAAATAATGTATTCATATTTTTTGTTGATAGAAAAAGAATAGGCTTTTACATCACCTTCTATGATTCTTAGCTTGTTACTCCAAGGGCTGTTTTTAAAATTATCTTTGGCTTGTTTTGCTGCTAAAGCATCAATTTCTATGGCGTCAATTTTTAGGTTTGGATACCGTTGTGCCATCATTAGTGATAGCAACCCTGTGCCTGTTCCTATATCTAAGAGGGTGGTGCTGCCATTAGCATTAGCATATGCCCCTAAAATACACGCATCAGTACATACTTTCATAGCACAATGCTCCTGATTTACAAGAAATTGCTTAAATCTGAAATAGCTATTGGACATAGCGCAAAATTATTGAATTTTATGCCCGTATTATGAAAACTGTGAAAGCATTTTTCGTATTTTTGACCTCTAAGATTTTAAGGGATGGCTGACAAAAGCAAACTTATTACCAGCGAGATTTCTGACAGAAACCTATCATTTGAGGACTTTAAAAAAGAAGTACTCAACGACTATCGTATTTGTAGCATTAGCCGCGAATGTTCTTTAATAGGCCGTAAAGAAGTGCTTACCGGCAAGGCCAAGTTTGGCATTTTTGGCGATGGTAAAGAAGTGGCACAAGTGGCTATGGCCAAAGCATTCCATAATGGTGATTTTAGAAGCGGATATTATCGTGACCAAACTTTTGCTTTTGCAGCAGGTATTTTAACTGCTGAGGCATTTTTTGCACAGTTATACGCTAATCCTGATGTAAATCTTGAACCCGCATCGGCAGGCCGCCAAATGAACGGGCATTTTGCCACACGTAGCTTAAACAGTGATGGCACCTGGAAGAATCTGAAGGATATGAAGAACAGCTCAGCCGATGGTTCACCTACATCATCGCAAATGCCACGCGCTTTAGGATTGGCATTAGCATCTAAATTATATCGTCATAGCGAGGAGTTAAGATTCAACACGTTTTCAGAACGTGGCAACGAAGTATGTTTTGTAACATCGGGCGATGCCAGCACATCAGAAGGTATGTTTTGGGAAACAGTAAATGCTGCTGCCGTGTTGCAGGTGCCTTTGGCTATATCTGTATGGGATGACGGTTATGGAATTTCTGTACCACAAAAATACCAGGTAGCTAAACAGAACTTGTCAGAAATATTAAAAGGATTTCAAACCAATGAGGCTGGTGATGGATATGAAATGTACCAGGTAAATGGATGGGATTATGCCGCTTTAGTTGATATGTATGAAAAGGGTGTTGCCAAAATGCGCAAAACCCAAATGCCTGCATTTTTTCATGTAAGAGAATTAACACAACCACAGGGGCATAGTACATCGGGCTCACATGAGCGCTATAAATCTAAAGAACGCTTAGAGTGGGAACAGGAATTTGATTGCAATAAAAAATTTCGCACGTGGATACTTGAAAATGCCATTGCCACAGCAGATGAATTAGAGGCTATTGAAACCGAATCAAAACAAACAGCTGCAAGCGCGCGTAAACGCGCCTGGGAAGAGTTCATCAACCCTATAAAAGATGATGTACAGCAACTTGCTGTAATATTAAATGAAGTTGGTGAATATAGCAGCGATACTGATTTTGTGATTCAGCAAAAAAATAATTTGCTGGCCGTAAAAGAACCTATCAGGAAAGATGTAATGAGCACGGCAAAAAATGTGCTCTTTAAACTTAAAGATGAAGCATTTCCGGCCAAACATAAATTAGTAGAATGGAAAGATGAGTATCAAAAAATAAATTACGATTATTTTAACTCTTACCTGCATACCGGCACAGCGCTTACTGTTCCTGAAATAAAACCATATTACACGGATTCTTCTCCTGTACTTAATGGATTTGAAATATTGAATCATTGTTTTGACGCATTACTCTCCCGAGACCCACGTGTGTTTGCATTTGGTGAAGACGTTGGAAAAATTGGCGATGTGAACCAGGGTTTTGCCGGATTGCAGCAAAAACATGGCGAGTTACGGGTATTTGATACCGGCATTCGTGAAGCAACTATCATTGGGCAGGGTATAGGTATGGCATTGCGTGGTTTGCGCCCTATTGCAGAAATACAGTATCTCGATTATTTATTATTTGGCCTTGAACCATTAAGCGACGACTTAGCTTGTTTGCTTTATCGAACCAAAGGAGGACAAAAGGCGCCGCTTATTGTACGCACACGCGGCCATAGATTAGAAGGCATATGGCACACCGGTTCGCCTATGGGCATGATAATAAATGCTCTGCGCGGCATTTACATTTGTGTTCCAAGAAATATGACACAGGCAGCCGGCTTTTATAATTTATTAATGAAAGCTGATGAGCCCGCTATTGTTATTGAATGCCTTAACGGATATCGCCTTAAAGAAAAATTACCGCAAAACATTGCGGAATTTACTGTGCCGCTTGGAGTACCCGAAGTGTTGAGGGAAGGAGAAGATGTAACTATTGTAACCTATGGGTCCTGCTGCAGAATAGCCATGGAGGGTATTGAAAAATTGGCAGAAGCCGGTATCTCTTGCGAATTAATAGATGTACAAACACTATTACCTTTTGATATTGATCATAAAATTGTTGAGTCGCTTAAAAAAACCAACCGCATACTTTTCTTAGATGAAGATGTACCCGGCGGCGCTTCAGCGTATATGTATCAAAAAGTCATTGAGGAGCAAAATGGTTTCCGTTACCTTGATGCAAAACCGGTTACATTAGCTGCCAAGCCTCACCGCGCAGCTTACGCCAGCGATGGCGACTACTTTAGCAAACCAAATGCTGAAGATGTGTTTGAAGCAGTTTACAACTTAATGCACGAGGCAGAGCCCGGGTATTTTGGCAAGTTGTATTAATAACAAACGGCATTCATTATTCCTTTCTGAATGCAGCTGAAATCAGATAGATTCGCTCTAAAATAAATATATTTTATTTTGTATTAGTATTACAGTTATTCAATACTTCTTCCAGATCCGCTTTGTAATTAGCGGGAAATTTATTAAATGATCTTACTTTATTTATGTAATTCATTGCTGAACTACAATCGTTGATTTTATAGAAGGCATAACCAAGTTCAACTATTATAAAAGGATTATCCGGATCAATATCATTTATTTTTTTCATGCAATCCAACCGGTCATTCAACCATTGATTTTTATTTGTAACGTCACTATTTGAGAGGTCTTCGTAAAGGTCAGCAAGGTCTTCTAAACAATCGATGTTGCGAGAGTTTATTGCAAGACACTTTTTATAATAAGAGATAGCTTCATCAGTATTGCCCTTTAGTGAAGCACATTCTCCAAGTCCCTTTAAAGCCTGCTCATCTTTAATATCTATATCATTGGCTTTATGAAAAGCATTTTCAGCAACTGTTAAAGCTTCTTGTGTGTGGCTATTTTTAGTTTGTTGTAAAGTTGACAATAAAATATTGCCAAGTAAATCCTGCACTTCTGCATCATCAGCATTTTTTTGCAATGCCAATTGAATGCGTGTGTAAGCAAGGTTAGTATAATTGCAATTAAAATAAAATTTAGCCGCTTCAAGGTTAAAATCCACATCACTATAATCTCGTGGTGAAAAAAAAGGGTTAAACATTGTGGAGGTTACAGTAGAAAGCATACCCGGCTTATTTGACTGAATTGAGGAAAAAACATCAACTGCTCCATTTTTAAAGCCAAATTTTTCAGTTAATGATTTAAATCTTTCCTCTTGCTTTACATATACTGCTGCAACCGGGTCAGCAAATACTAATTCATAATTTTTACTATGTAATAAATAATTATGCAGCGGCTGAAACTGGCTCCTGTAAAGAAGGATATAATCAAAATGATATTGGCTGTCTGCTTTTTCAAATGCAGATGAATCATTTACAATATTTGCAAACCGATCAAAAAAGCTTACAGGGAACACATCAAGGTCGCGCAGGTCAATAAATGTTTTAAAATCAGGGCGAAGCTTCCATAGTAAGTAAGATGAGGTCAGATAATCAGAGAAACAGCAACCTGCAATATTATTTTCTTTTATAAAATTAGCTGCGCCCGATGGATTGTATAAAGCATCTACCTGTAAGCCATAAGTTGAATGGCTATTTGTTAAGGAATAGAATTTATTAGACACGACAGTTATGTACAGTAATACAGAACAGGTAATAGTTATTAAATATAATTGCTTCCTGCTTCTATAAACACCAATAATATTATCTATACCTAATGACAATATAGGACAACAAATTATTACAGAAAATGGGATATTTCTATTAGCAGTTAAGCTTAGCACAAAAAATGCCACCAATAATGCAGGGTAACCCCAGCCAAAATATTTGGTAAATTGAAGAAAGCGTGATTCTCGGCCTTTGTTGTAATTTATGAATAGGCATAATATCGAAATTGAAAATAGTATGACATTGAGATAAGCCTGAAATGTCCAATAATGGCTATCACTAAAGGAAACCAATTCTGTAGTGTATTTATTTACATTAAGCTGTCTATATATTTCAATGGGATGGGTTATCATGCTAAATCCGGAAGGATGGACGGCCATGGCAAGAATAGAACTAAGAGTAATTAAAGCCAACCGCCAATCAAACCGCAATTCTTTTTTAAGAAAATAATTCAGAAAAGAAAATTCTGCAAAAGATGCTACGTTAAAAATAATAAGTATAACAATGCCTATTCCATAGCCTTCGTGTAAATTGGTCCATAAAATTTGTAAAGGGATTATAGTATAAATAAGATTACTTCTATTTAATCTGTTTTTAAGTAGAATTAAAATATAGATAACGGTAAAAAGATGACTGAACATTTCCGGCCGCCCGTTTAATCTAAAACTAATGCAAATAAGAGTTAAAAGAACTACGAAGATTAGTACAGGAGAAATACTGACAGGTGTTTTTTCATAAACACCTGTATAAAGGGCGTTATATACCTTTTTTAGCACAACTAAAATTAAAACTATAACTATAGCCTGTAACATTAATACAAATTCGGGGCCGCCAATAACCTGGAAAAAATAAAGTATTACCTCTGAAAGCCACTTCACATTTATCCATGTTGCACCTTTCATGGTATAAGAAAAAATATCTTTAGTGGGTACTTGACCATGTTGCATAATCCATTCACCAGTGCGCAATTGCCACCAAGTATCAGGTTCAGTGAGTGATTTTAAACTCATCACAATTGCTACCGCTAAAACTGCTACACATGCTATTGTGGTTAGCCAATTAGGAACAGGTTTAGCTGTAATTTTACCAGCAGGTTTTATTTGAGGCCAGGTATGTTTGGATGTTTTAGACAGCTTACTTTGTTTTAAAAAGATACATTTTGTTTTCAGTGCCACTCGCAAGCCGCATGATGTTTTGACGGTGCATTATAACTATAACAATGCTATAAGCCAACATTAGCGCCACTGATAACAGAGATTTTTCATGATATAGAAGCACTGATAGTGGTATAAATAGTATAACTGATATTATAGAACCCAACGAGACAAAGTGAAATAATAATAGCAGGAGAAAGAAAACGATGACACATATCAATGCTGATAAAGGAAACACGGCCATAAAAACCGCAAATGTAGTGGCAACACCCTTGCCACCACGGAATCCTGCAAACACAGGCAATATGTGGCCGATAACTGCACACAAACCACAAAGTAATTGCAATTGAACAGTGGAGAGTGATGTGTGTAAAAATGTAAGTAATAGTATTGGAAGTGAAGCTGCCAAATAGCCCTTAGCAAAATCGGCAATGAATACAATTAAACCTGCTTTTTTGCCAAGCACCCGAAAGGTATTGGTGGCGCCGGCATTTCCACTCCCATGCTCACGAACATCGGTATTATAAAATAATTTACCTACCAATACAGCGGATGGCAGCGATCCTAATAAATAAGCAGCAACCAATACAATTGCGATCATACTTTGAAAATACTAAAAAATCATTTACTCTTTTTTATCGGAGCCTTTTTTACAGGAACCACTTCTGTATTATCGTATTGAGACATTTTTAGCAGGAATTGATCTTTGCGATGCGCCGTGGCTAAGGTGTACATATATATCGCCCCATTCTCACCCTGTATTCTGCGGTCTTTTGGATCCAATAAGCCTAATGCTTTATTGAAGTCATCATCTGATGAAATTATACTCATGATGTTATTTTGGTAATTAAGAAAATACCAATCGGTGGCTGTTGATTCTATATATAAATTAATAAAACTGCCGCTTCGTTTAAAGCCAATTTCAAGGTAACCTTTTAGTTTTTTGCCTATGGACTTACCTCCAACAAATACGGTACCTAAAGGCCCAATGGAATGTAATGAGCGTGTTGTCGGGTCATACTCCATATGAATATCGCTCAGAAGAATAGTATAATCTAAATCTTCTGATTTTTTTACTACCCCATCAGTTTGTAAGGTATTAAGGAAATGTGTTTCATTTTTGGGATCAACCATTTCTATCATTACATGCTTAAAATCATCTGTCGATTCATTCAGGTCGGGTTTGTCATAATTTAGCTGGTCAATACTCTCTGCCATTTTATCAAGTAACTTATCCTGCAGAGTAAATTTTAATCCAATAGCAAGATTGAATTTGAATTTAAAAATACTGTCGTTAGATACATTGGTTTCGGCTTTGCCGGCAGAAGCTACATTTACTAACCCAAAGTTACTGCCAAAGGTTACAGTACCATCGGTGGCCACCTTGCCTGTAGCCTCGTTATAAGTCATTACATTTCCGCGCTGTGTGCCCTTTAGTATTTTATTAGCATCTCCAATGCTATAGGTCCTTGTAGGAACATCATACTTTACAATACCTGTTGCACTAAACAATTCATGTTCAGATAAATTTCTTTTAACACTGAAAATAGCGGGATATAAGTGTGATGAATCAGCATCTAATAAAATGCCTACACCAATGGGGCGCTTTTGTTCATCAATTGGATTGCTGAAATGAATAAGCGACGAATCTTCGTTAAAATCATCGGCCACAGAAAACCAAGTTGAGGCAATTTTGGGATTATGAATTTGCAACCGCGCAAACCCTTCAAAATGAAGTTCCTTTTTATCTCCTCTTAATTTAACCAAACCCTTATAATTAACCTTGGGTAGTATGGTAAATTTCTCACTGTCAGCAATGGTTCCGTTAGCATAGGTATAATATACTTTTGAGGTAGTATCCCTGGTAACGCCAAGGTCATCCAGGTGAATTTTTTCTTTGGTCTTATCGGCGCTTGTAAAATCTATATCGGCATTGCCACGATAATTTAAGCGGCTTAATATTCTTATGGATGCATTATAAAAATTGTGATAAGAGTGTATGGTATCAGCAGTAATTTTTGCGTGGTTCAAAGTACGCATTTGAGCTGATTCTGCAATGACCACTTTGCCACTATCAGGGAAAATATGTGCATCAGCCACAGCAATAAAAGGAATTCCTTTTACGGTCAGTAAATATTTATTCAAATCGTAAACAGCGCTGTTGCCCTGGAATTTTAACGAATCTTGTTCAGGTGCTTCTGATGTGAAAGTAGCTATTCCATACCGCCCTGATTTAAAGGTTAATATTTTTTTGTCCATGTCCCATTTAAACTGGTCAATAGAGGTGCGATATAAATTGTAAGGGAATTCTGTGGTAATGGCGTTAGAATTAGCTTTAAAGTCGCCTGTACGCAGATTGAAATCAATATGAGAATTTACATTTTTTGTAATAAGAGCAAACTTGGTGGTATCAATAGATTTAATGCGGAAATCAGAAGTATCTGCATCCATTATTTCTCTTTTGAAACGAATGTCTTTAGAAAATAACTGTGCATCGTTCCAATCAACCTTACCGTTCCCATGCAAGCCGCTAGAGCGCAACAATAAACGGCCAGATAAATAAGTTTCAGTATTAAATAATCTAAAAGGCACCGTTCCTTCTTTTATCACCATACTATCAGCATAAGGTTTCCAAAGCACAAAATCTCCTGTGCTTTTTACATCAGGAAATTCTTGTGCGCCTAATATCCCGGCTGTCATAGAAAATGTTTCTGCAGGTGCTGTAAGTGAGTCAGGATAAAAGATTATACCATGTGAATGAGTGGTTGAGGTAAGAAAGTTAATAGTGCCTTTGCCTCTTAATCCGGCATTGCTAAGATCAAGTGTGTCCATAAAAGTGCCCTTGCCACCATAAATTGGGGTACTAGGTTTTCTTATAGTAAAACCGAGCGACAGGTCTCTTTGTATCTTTAAATTATCATGAAAATCAGGAAAAATACCTGCTGAAGTAAGCGTGCCTGCATATTTTATATTAAATGCCTGCATATTATTTATGCTGTCTTTTATAAACGGATCAAGTGCGAAATAAAATTTATCGCGTTTATATACTCCTTTCAGTGTCGATTTTTTGTCGTAATACACAAAGCCACCTTTTGTAGCGTTTAGTATAGGATAGCGGGGATATTTTTTTAACCCCGATTTGTTACCGGCATCATCAATAGTAATAATTCCTTCAATGCCTTCAATGGGTGAGCGTAATGGTACTAATATAGGCTGACGCTGGGCATCTAATTTTCCTGTGGGTATATTAACTATCATTGAATCCACTTTTTCTAAGCCAACAGAAAACCTGTCGTATAAAAAGTGAAATGATTTTCCGAACAGGTCAAGTTGTCCTGCGAACATTTTACCGCCATAATCCATGTCACGATTCTTGCCAAAATCAAAGGCATGGTTATCCGGAAAAAAAGCCACAAAGTTAGAATCGCTTAGGTCAACATCCTTTACACCATTTAGCCTCATGTTGTAATTATGCAGGTCAATCTTCATATTTATACTATCAGATTGTGACAGCACCCGAATAATATCATAATCGATCTTGCCACCGTTGGCAAGGGTATAGTTTATGGTTTTATCTCGAACGGTGATGAGTTGCTTATCGGGGTCATAAAAAATAAAGCCTTCCTCTACCAGTTTAAACAGCAACCCTTCTATGGTTTGTACACTTTGATCCTTACCCAGCCGTTTTGCAAATAGTTGAGCATCTAATTCCCTGGATTTGGTTAGATTGCTATATATCATAAGTTCAGAAATCGGGTTGTAGGTGGCAATGTTTTGATATTTATTGAATTTGTTTTCTTCGAAAAAATTATACGATTCTAAAGAGGCAGCCCGCAATCCTTTACCTTCTTCCATGGTAATATCAATATTCATTTGATCCAGTTTCCAAAAAACGGCATCAGCATATATTTCTACTTTATGGTACGAATCATAGAACGGTGATTTGGTAATGCCATTTCCCGTGCGCCTTAAAACCAGTTGGTGAGTAGAAATTTTATAATCTAATTCACAACCATAATGGAAGATAGAATCTTTACCGATGTACATATTTAACTGTGACTTATCCGATAAAATGTCTTCAAACTTTTTTATCTCATAGCCGTTAGATTTTCCTGAGAGCGCAACGCCTCCGTCTGCTTTTAATAATTTTAAAATAGCAGGGTGCAGTTCCGTGCCTGTCACTAAAAGATGTGGGCCTTGGACAGAAATGCCACCTATTAGCCTTACGCTTTTATCAAGATTGTTCATGGCAATATCAATGTCATATGAATCAAAACGAGGGTAGCTGG
>Ga0302186_10004139_pt1 | contig 10231 bp, 12 predicted proteins | sample II_Bog_E1_2_FD_198782 | JGI IMG/M metagenome (GOLD analysis project Ga0302186, IMG submission 198782) | Peat permafrost microbial communities from Stordalen Mire near Abisko, Sweden - II_Bog_E1_1 | ecosystem: Environmental > Terrestrial > Soil > Wetlands > Peat | place: Sweden: Abisko...
CTTTGTCTATATTTATAAGTTTTTTGTATTCTTTTGAAATATAATTAAAAAATAATGGATATATTAAAATTTAAAAAAAAATTAAATACAACAAAAAAACTTTGCAAAATGTCAAAATCTTGGAAAAAAACACTTAAAAGAAATCTAAATGTTTATAAAAAAATTCAAAACTGAAAATTGCGAATTTCAAAAAATGGTTTTAATTCATAATTTTTGGGAAAATAAGCAAAAATGTCAATGAAATTTAAGAAATGCAATATATATTTTTTGTTTTTTATTAATCAAGAAATAAAAAAATAATTCGCTTTTTTGTTAAAAGTTATTCTGATTAAATTTCTTTGATTTCTGATAACTTTCCAATCAACCTCTTTTCTATTTGCCAAGTTTCTTTTCTATAAGCCAATCTAATTTGAGGCAAATTCGTTTTTTCAGGATCTACATATCTTTAATTAACAAATAATTAAAATTCTAATTTACCATTTCCTGTTAAAGTGGTTTGTCCATCATAATCTTTTCCAATCCAATGTTTTTTTAGAATTTCCTCAAAACTACATTGAAAAACTGAATATCTTGCGATTTCTGCGAGGTCAACGCTTGAAAGATTCCACACCTTATAATATCATTAAATAAGCAATAAAAGATATAATATTAAGATGACCTGAGCAGCTACTGCATATTCTTCTACTAAAGGTTCTTTCGTTAAATGAATTATTAAAGGGTCATCAGTCGATAAGCTGACATTCAATCCTCTTGCGAAAAACAGTGGAAAAGGGTTTTTGGAATATTGCAAAAAGAGTCTTAAAAAATAAAGTTTAAAGTTTTAAGTACATTTTTTCACTTGTTATTGGAGAGTGGAGACATGGCTATTCCTATTTGTTTTAAATAGTACAAATATTGCAAAACAGGAGCTCTGTTTAATTTAATCCCATGATTAATTCCATCGGCCACTAAAAATGCAGTCGCCAGATGATCAACATTGCCAGATTCTCCGCAATGAGGCCTAAAAGAAAAAGTATTCATCCCTCTCGCCTTTCTGAGCAAGTTCAAATAATATAAATTGGCGTAGAAATAATAAATCCAATAAGCATAATGAGGATTTTTTTCTTTTGACCATTCACCAGGTGGTAATGCCAAATTATCAAGAGAGAGTGTTTCATAAATACTTTCATCATCAACTGTGTCAAATCCTACAATCTTTATTGAAAAGAATTTTCGCTAAATTTTGCTTAGTTTTAATTACTTGAAACAACAATCTATAAAGATTAGCATTTTTTTCTGGTTTTAAAGTCACTTCAAACAATGGTTTGAATAAATTGTCAAGCATCTCTTGGAAATTCTTGATCACCCCGGCTTTCTTGTACACGGAATAAAGGCGTGGAATTTGGATCATCCAGCGGACATTGTGACTAAAAACTTTAAATTCTGTAAACCATTCTGCTAATATTTTCCATTCGTTAGGAGATTTGCCTTTTTAATATATAAACATTAAAGATTTATATTATTTTATAATATATACCATAAATAGATATTCTCCATTCAGCATAGCAATATTTTTCCTTTTCTAAATATTTCATAACCTTAATAAATTTTTCATAAAAGAACAATCTTATTAAAACTGACCTGATTTGTTATTTCTGCTAGATAACTTCCTGCAATAAAATTATCGGTCTTTAAAAAGATTTCTCTCAGCTCTGATTGCCCCAATGGATTGTATTTGTTATTGAATCTGTCAAATCGTTCAAAAATGCTTGCATCAGCCTTTTTATAAATATTTTAATGATATTTTTCAGGAAAAAAATAGACCTGAACGTTCAAGGAATCCAAATTAAGATCTCTTTCAGCTAATTTGAGTTTGTCCATTACTTCCTTCAATTTAATAGTTTTATTGGTCTGTTTATTGATCAAGACTTCTCGATCACCATCATCCTTTTAAAATTTTGGTTTTTAAAAATTTTTGAATTTTATATAAATACAGCAAATTTCTTCCTCATGAACCTTAATAAATGTTTCGCTCTCATACATGCACTGTGATGAATATGCGTGTCAACTTTTCTGATATTATAGAAATCTCGATGATGAATTGTCTGTTGCTCCATCATTTCTTTTTCTCTATTGAACCTTTTTATATATAAAAATAAATTTACAAAGTTTATTTTGTTAATAACAAGAGATGCATTCTGAATTTTTCATCCAGAATTTCTAATCTAGAATTGCAAAAACTTTTATTTACACTGTTGTGAACGTTTTCTACAACAAAAGCTAAATCACTGATGAATTGGGCCATGCTTGGAATATTTTGTAAAATAGTTCCTTTATGAAACACTTCGAAAATCCCTTCCTTGTTTCCAAAACTATACTATATGGAAAATAAATTAAGTTTTCAAAAATTTTTATACATCTTCTAAAGGACTCAGCAATTCGATTTTTTTAGAATAATCAAAATATGGCTCAGTGGATGGTTTGGTGGAATCCTTATTCGTTTCTTTTTTTTCAAAGAACAAATTTTCATTTTGATCTAATAATAAATTTATAAATTTTTTAACAAAACAACAAAATACAGTCTGATTGTTCAGGGAACAAATATTTTTTTCTCAAATTTATGATTTCTACCAAACAAGTGCATGCCTCTCGATGTTCTCTTAAAATCAGTGGATTTGCGGTCATTTTTTCTTTCACTTCAATACGAGCAAAATCAATGCCAATTGTCTCATAAGAGTTAGTCATCATTATTGTTGGCTCTTTATCGCTTTCGCTTATATCTGAAGGTAAATTTGTCTTAGAGAACTGTTTCCGGAAACGTGTTTCCAAAGTTAACACATGATCTGTATAAGTTTCTTCTGCTTTCTCTATGTCGTTGGAATTTGATAAAATTTGGCACCCAGTGATCAATTGTGCCAAATTTTCGTTTTCTTCGTCAAGAGAAAACTCTGAAGGTTCTTCTTAAAAAAAAATAGGGGTTTTGATTTGGTTATTGTTTACCTATTTTTGGTTTCTTAAGAGGGGTCAATAAAGGGGTGGCGTGGAATCGACTTTTCATTTTTTCAATTAATTTGTTATTTTCTTCTTTCTCATCATTGGTGCTGACCTTTAATGTATGCATTTTTTGGAAAAGAGTTCGCTTCAAAATCTAAGTATTCAGGAAATTTATAAATATATTAAGTGCTATCTTTAAAATATTCAAAAATAAAATATTTTTTTTTTAAAGTTTTCTTAATACAATAAAATGACTTAGTTTTTTGTTTTTTAATTAAAAAAAAATAAAAAAATTTATAAACTATATATGCTTTTAAAGATTTCTAATAAAAAATTTCTATAGAATTAAAAAAGAATTTATTTTATTGTTAATTTTAAATTTATATGTAAAAGCAGTTTTTTTCCATAAAAAAAGAAGAAGAAATGTTTCCAAAAAATATTTTTTTCGTTTTCGACATAAAAACTATTTTAGTCAATTGAAAATTTCTACTATTTAAAAACTTTGGAATTATTTAAAAATTGGCTTCCTTTGAAAGAGGTGGAATTGTTGTTTTTTTGAATTTGGACCAACAAAGATGGGTTTTTGAGTTTTATCAATCCATTGATCTCCTTTAGCTTGCTTTCAACCGTTAAATATCTCGCCTGGAGGCAATTATATCGATAAGTTATGCTTTGTCGAATGGTTTCTTCGTTAGATGCCATAAAATCAATACTGAAAAGCTCCAAGAATTTATATTCCATATTTTGGATAAAATCCAATCGTGCATATCCATCTTTTTGCATGAAAATCACTGAAAAAAACCTGATTTCTTAATATTATTAACAAATTTATCATTAAATTTAACTTTTGGGGTTCTTGATGGCAGTTATTGAACATTTTTATCACAGAACTCATATATCCGGGGAAATCGATATTTAGATTCTGTTCGTTTTTTACTTTAAGGTAGCTATTGGTGTCATTTCTAATGAAAAAACAAAAACTTAAAGAAATCATAATATCTATTTAAGGAAACATTGAAACATAATGGAAAAAAAGGTCGGCTTCGCTCGTCAACTCAATTTTAAGCATATTTATAGATTTCATATCACCCTTTAGAAGTAAATACTTAAAAATAATGTAAATATTGGAATATTCAACTTGAATCAGTATTTTAATCCTTATACTCTCTAAGGTCCCTACTTCTTGAGGACCTATCTCTGGGTCTTGAAGTCTTTTGCATAATTATTATATAAATGTTATAATGGAAAGAATATGGACCTTAATTCAATGGGAACCTCTTTATCGTAAACTATTTTGAACCCCTCGGCTTTTGGAAATTAAATAAACAAAAATTTATATGTAAATCAACCTAGGCTGGGATCCATTTCCTCGAGTCCGGTCATTTCGAGTGAGTTCATTTTTGATTAAATCAACGAGAAAATGAAAAAATTTAAATTAATTTCTGTTTTTTCATGTTAAATTTTTCGCATCGAAAAAAAAGAGTAATTTATTGGAAAAAATTTATTTTTAATATTTTAATGCAATTTCATTGAAAAGGACACATATGGACGTTTTTACAAATTAATGTGGTGGAATCATGATATAAAAACCCTTCAATAATCGAATCCAATTGATGCCTCAACGGCTGGCAATATTTCGTGAAACTCAATGAAACTTCTTGTTCGCAAATAAAATGTATCAAATCTCTCACATTGCGTTCCAAGCAATCCCATTCCGGATCTGGCAAATCGCCTCTTCTTCTACAAATAATTAATTTTTTAATTTTTGTAATATCATAAAATCTGCCTGGCTCTGCGATTCGTTTGTGCATCGTAAGTAAATGCATTTTGTCTGATTCTTTCAAGATCGGTGATGTTTTTATTTTTTTTATGGTGATGGTCTTTCACTTTGTTTCCTTTAGAATTTATATGACTTAAGCTATTGCTTGTTTTATTTGTGGAATTTGTGCTGTTTGAGGAGTTCATTGGATGTGGAATAGACTTGCAATGTCTCTTTTTCCTCAAGAAAAATGTGTTGTTTTGATCAATTTGCAAAAACGAAAGTTTATTATTTCCTCAAGATAAAAATCATTTAAGTTTTTTAATAAGTATTTTACCATCATCTTCTGAAAGGAAGTCATGTGAATAAATTTGTGGAGGGGCTAAAAATAGAAAATCTGGTTGTTCCTCATTTTCAACCTCGTTTTTTTCTTTGCAAATTTCTGTAAACATTTCATAATTTATAATAATTTACGTTTGTTTTCTTTTCTTTCCAAAAATTTAAAGTTCTGAAATTCTTGACCATAATTTTCACTCTGATTTTTTTCTATTAATATTAAAAAATTTTGCAAATTTCATTAATTTCAACACTTTTACCATTTTCCATTTTTCCAAGATAATTGGAATTTGGATTCTGGAGAAAGCCTTGATTTCCCAGCTGATTGTTTTGATATCCCCCGAGCAAATGTTTACAAGGAGGTTTGGTGATACAAGGGAATGTATAGCAGCAATCACTTTCTGGATATAGATCTTCTGGATGAGGAGGTAACAATGCTTTTCCATACCCAGTGTATTTCCCACCCTTTAATATCTGATACATATCATCACCAGGACGAACAGGCGTGGCTTCTTGAAAAGTCGAATCTTTTAATGAATTAATATAATTCCCAAAATTATTTAATAAATTAACAATCCATTGAATTAAAATCATTGAAATTCTTGGAATTTTGATTGTTGCTCTGGTATTTGTAATTATTGTTGTTGTATGATTGTGTTGGATTTTTCTCTTTGAATCGGGGGTAGTAATTTTTTTGCACTGTTCTTGAATCGATGAAATGATATTTGGGTTCAGGAATTAGGAAGCTTGTCGGCATGTAATTCCCCTTGTTGATGTTTTTATCTATGACGAAATTACCATCTAGATAATAATTTAAAGGGTTAGGTGAAATTGTCTCATATTTCGATGGGTTTTGGTTGTATCTGAAATCTTCTCTCCCCCCTAAGCCCCAAAATTAAGACTGATTTTATTGAAAAAAGTTAACTTCTCTTGAAAACTTTATCTAATTTATCTTGATCTACTTGATAAGGGCCTTCTTTAATGATGATTTTCTGGTTTCTGTTATGGAAGAAATTTGACCCCATTCCTGAATATTCAGGCCTAAAGTTTCCATTTCCATTGGAATTTGGTGGTGTTAAGGGAATGTTGGTTTCAGAATGGATATTGATTTCATGATGACTTTTTTGCGTAACGTTGCAAGTATCGTTGCTGTTTTTCCTCATTGGCTTGTCAACAGTTTTAAACCTCACATTTGGATTGAACAATTTATTCACGATCTGATTGTTCATATTATTAATATGATTTATGTCAAAAAAACCATCTAAGTATAAAATTTCATATTTTAAAACTTTTGTTTTTTCACAAAAAAAAAATGTTTTTTTCTAAAAAAAAATAAAATATTCCCCTCCGATAATAAAAATAAATCAAATGAAATTTACCTGAATTTTCTTCTTTAATTTTGATTTTCGAATTTTGTTTCCGAGGTTTTGTAGTATTCGACACATTTTGGAATTCATGAGTGACAATTAAATCATTTGGGAATGGCAAAGAATTATCAAAATCATGAAAAGTGATGCTTTTTCTTTCCAAAATGTTATTCCCATCATCATTGGTATGATTATTATCTGAGTTGTTTTTTGAGTCATTTTTGCAATTGTTTCCGCTCGGAATCACTATTGTCTCATTTCTTTCTTCTGTATAATTAAAAACGAAGGTCTTAGTATAATTCATGCTGCTGTTCGTCTCATTTGAATTCCCGCTGCAATTTCCAGTTGAATTATCACATTGCGTATCATTTTGGAAAACTATGTAATTTTTTATATGATCCGGATGGATGATGTAATAATAATGATCATCATCATGTTTAAATGGTTTCCCCTTCTCGTCGATCATTTTCTTCTGGATATCGTAAAGCATTTTCCCTAATAAATTCAAAATGTTTTCTTCATTATTAGGAAATTAACATTTTGAGAGAAAATTTGTATCAGGCAACCATTCTCTTTGTTTGGCTTTGATGTATTCACTTGCTGCAATTTCTGCACATTCTCTTGTGGCATCCATTTCTTTATCTGTTATAAAGGGTTGATAATCTCTAAAAAGGTAGTTTAAAATATGAGTACCAACTTTTTGAAGTACGAATTTGCAAATTACGCAGCTTTCATGAAAATCTAAGCCATTGTATTCGGCTAAATAACTCTAACAGAATAAAAAAGAAATTAAAAGAATTGGAATTTTACCAAACTTTCTTGATTCTTGGAAGCGAAGGAAGATTTACAAAGTGAACAGGTCAGATTTAGAAGAAAGAGGAAAAAAAACAATAAACTGAAAGTACCCATGAACTTCATTTTTTAATTAATTATTTTTATATTGGCTTTTTTTAATTTTTATAAATGTTTAAGAAAACAATAGGTTATTTTCAAAATTTTAAATTCTTTCAAGTCTCCAACTAACAATTTTATCAAATTATATAAAATTATTTTATTTTATGTATTAAAATATGCTTCATATAATATAATAAAAAATAATACTGTGTCAAAGGCTCAAAGCTGTTCATAATAATTTTAGATTAAAATTTTGTATAAAGCATTAAAAAAAAATAATCTAAATCAAAATCAGACAGACATATAATGGAGAAAAAGAAAGAAATCGAGATGCTGCGCAAAAACAGCTACGAGATCAACTTCAAGCTCGAGGAAGAAAACAAGCTTGAGCTTCAAGATAATTTTAACCAAGACGACCTCATGGAAAACGAGAGTACCCCGACCCCTCAACCCTTTTTGAAAAAAAAAGGATATTTTTCAATCCCCAAAAAAATGAAGTATTTCTGTTTCGTGCTTTTAATCCTGATAGCTTTTCTAGCAGTTAATGTATCTCTTCTAATCCTTTCAAAATCCCGGGCATCAATCAATCGTGAGTCGAATAACTTGAATTCAACAGATTCCTCTTCAAATTTCACAAATGAGACAGAATCTAATGAAACCAACATTTCAGAAAATGACACGCTGATTAATGAAACTACAGACATAAATGAAAATGAGACTCTTTATCCCAGGAGATTGTCTTATTTGATCAACCAAAGCGCATTCGTGAATTATGAGGAAAATAACAACAGCAAATTTATCCCGATGTTGAATGTTTCGATTTATTTTGAAAATGAGGATGAATTCAATATAAAAATCATAGATCACGCCTCTAATCGTTTCTCTTTGCCTGAATTCTATCCATTCCCCTATACCAAGAATCTAACCGATTCTTCCAAAGAATTCATCCGGACTAATTATCTAATTGATATCAACAATTCGAATTTCTCCATAAAAATCCGAAGGAAATACACAGATGAAGTCATTTTTGACACTTCTAACATCGATTTTCTCTTCACGGATCGCTTTATTCAGTTCGGGACGAAATTACCATCAGCTTACCTTTTTGGTTTGGGTGAAAGAAAAGCTCAATTTCTTTATCAGCCAGGCATTTATACCATTTGGAATAAAAATTCGGTGAGTGAATTAGATAATGGCACTCCTGGGCATCAATCATCCGGAACTCATCCCGTTTATTTGACTAAAGAAAGTTCTGGCTTGTTTCATGTAGCATTTCTGAAAAACATCAACGGGATGCAATTTGAATTCAACGATCATAACGAACTCAAGTTCAAAATAATGGGAGGAATCATCGATTTGAAATTTTTCCTTGGGAACCAATACCCAGAATCTGCTATTAAGAAGTATCATTTATTCATTAATGGGTTTTCTATGATCCCGTTTTGGGCGTTTGGGCTCCATCAAGCCATCATAGGCAATGTGGAACCTGAGAAAATGAGCCAAGTTTTGGAGAAATATGAACTCAATCGTTTGCCTATTGATTCATTTTGGTCGGACGTTGAATTAATGGACAAATGCAATAAAACTAATAACAAGTCGACATTCACCACCATTAAGAAAATAAAACAAAAGGTGAAATTTATTAACCAAATAAACATTGGCATTCCAATTAATCTGGAAAATGAATTCTTTCAAAATGCCCTCCAAGAGGACATCCTCATCAAATCCGCCAAAACGAAAAAACCCATGGTAGCTTGCATATGTCAAAACAAAACAGTTTTTCCAGATTTCAATCATCCCAACATTTCAAAATATTGGTTCTTCCTTCTTGACACATATCATAAAAACACATATTTCGATGGGATCAGCTTGACTTTAAATGAGCCAACTTTGAAAGATTTCAACGGGGAGCTCAAATCCTTAGAAGAGACATGTCCTTTTGGTGAAAATGAGATTTCCCCACTTAATGTCTTTGAGAATTTCACAGGTTGGATAGATGAATCTCTCGAAAAAATCGATTTGAATGCTTTTCCTTTCGTGCCTCAACAGAATCTTGAAAAGGAAACATTTGCTCTCGATAGTTATCATTACAATTCAAGCACGTTCTTTTCTTTGCCTGAATTAAGAGAATTAGATTTTCATAATCTCAATGGTTTTTTCAGTGCTTATTATGCTTCCCTAACTCTGAAAAATATGAATATGCCTAGTCCTTTCATTTCAACCAAAAGCAGCATTTTTGGTACAGGAAACTTCGCGACTCATTGGACTGGAGAGTCTTTATTTTCATGGACCTTCTTGAAAGCATCAATAGCTTCACTTTTCAATGCGAATCTGTTCAATTTACCAATAAGTGGGATTGATGTTTGCAGTTTTTCAGATTCTCCGAATAGTGAGCTCTGTGCGAGATGGATCCAATTAGGGTCTTTATATCCATTAACTAGATTGAGAATTTCAGACAATTCATTGGACTTTGGATTGTTTTCTTTCAATGAGACTTTTGTGATAGAGGCGGCCAATGCAAGCCTCAAATTAAGATATAGTCTTCTGAAATACTATTTCAGCCTGTTCGAAAAAAAGAAAGGAGTGGGGATGATTTTCATGCCTTTATTTTTCGAATTTCCTGAAGAGGAGATCCTTTACAATATAGAAACACAGTTTATGTTAGGACCGAATATAATGGTCACTCCGGTTTTGGAGCCAAAGTTGGAACTGGTTTCTGTGTACTTTCCGAAAAATATTAAATGGGTGAATTTCAACTCAGGTGAAATTTTCATCAACACACAAGGGTTCAAGCAGGATGTTGAAGCCAAAATTAACGAGACATGTCCAATTTTCGTTAGAGAGGGAAAAATTGTGTATTTCCAAAATGTGGATAAGATAAATAATACGGGAGATCTTGACA
>Ga0302186_10004142_pt1 | contig 10227 bp, 1 predicted proteins | sample II_Bog_E1_2_FD_198782 | JGI IMG/M metagenome (GOLD analysis project Ga0302186, IMG submission 198782) | Peat permafrost microbial communities from Stordalen Mire near Abisko, Sweden - II_Bog_E1_1 | ecosystem: Environmental > Terrestrial > Soil > Wetlands > Peat | place: Sweden: Abisko, Stordalen...
TTAGTTTTTAATATTACTAGTATAATTATTCTAAATATACTTAATGTGGTTTATTAGTAAATCGTGTATATCAATGAGTTATGTATTTTTCCTGATTTTCCTACTTTATTACTTTAATATACGTTTTCTTAACAACTACAAATATTAGTTTAAACTCAAGAAGTACAAATTATCTTTATTATTAAAGTTATCCAAACCTCCAAAAAGCTAAGTTACTAAAAAGTTATAAAGATCTATAATATTCCTCAGACTATACTTTATAATAAAATAGCCGGCCAAATACCTTATAATAATACTTAATTAATAGTTCAGAATCTAACTAAACTAGAAGAGTAAATTATTATTAATTATATACTTAATTAAGATTTTAAAAGTTTTTTTCTTTAATAAACTAATATAGAAAATATAGTAAATTAATTATAAAAAATATATTAAACAAAGTCTATTAGTAAGTTCTAGATATATTATTTTATATAATACTATCTAGAATTAAAGATATATTTTAATTATATTTACAATTTCCAGAGGGCCTTATATAAAGATCCTGAGCTAATTAGTATATAATTTTAACTAATTCAGAATATATAGGTAAAATATAGTATAGTAAATAGTAATTTCTATAACTTTAATAAGACTGGTTTTTTAATAGACCAAATCAAACCCAGAATAATTATTATCTATACTAATTAATATAGTAAAGTCAAGGTAATATAGTTAGGTAATCAGGAATAGGTGATAATAATTATTTATATTAATAGTAAAGATAAAGATATACTTTTATTTTTAGTTATTCAAAGCCTTTATTACCTTATAAACTATTACTCTAAGACTAATCTTCTATATAACTAGATTATTAAAACTATAAATAATAGATAGATAAATAATAAAACAGATCTAGAATAACTAAAATACTTTAATAAATATACTGCTTCTTATATAAAAGATCTATATCAAATACTAGTTCTAGATAGATATAAAAGTCACAAATCAATTAAATTCTAAGAATATTATAAGACCTATAATATTATAATTCTTAGTTTATCTCCTTATTTCTCTTATTTGACTTAGCTACTTAATATTAGATATTTTAATATATTAAAGTAGATATATAGCCAGTAAATTAAAGACTTTATAAAAACCTATATCTATTATATTACTAAGGTCAAATTCTTTATAGTCTTTAAAACAGTATATCTATAGTCAATTATAATCCAAAATATCTAAACTGGATTCTATAGAGCTAACCTAATTCCCTTTGATTTCTAAGTAGTAATCTCAAAGTTTAATATTAAGTTATAGATTTTAATATCTACTAGCCTTTTCTTTACTAATACTAATCTTTGGATTTCTTAGATACTATATAATCTAATCAATATCTTCTTATAAATAACTTTAGTTTAAGATTATATTACTTATTATTAAGGAAACTTATTAATTTCTCTTTTTTTAATAATTATTATATTAATAAAAAGTATAGAGATTTTAGTTTATAAAATAACCTTTATATTTACTAAACTATATATACTTTAAATAGTAAATCAAGTATTTTCTAGGTATCGAAGGGCCAAAAAGAATTGTATTTACTAAGAAGATATACTTACTATAAAAGATATACATAATATTTTGGTCTAGGAAAAGGTGGATAAGCAGATTTAATATAATAAATATTCTAGAGAAGATTATTAAAATAAAAGGTAATCAGGTATATAGTACTATAGGAATTGTGGAAAGACTAGTTATAATATATAGACTTGTCAAAAAGATATAGATATATCTAGTTTATCAGATTCCGACTAGTTTTAATTAATTTAATGTATTATAATTAAATAATCGAGTTCTAGAGTAGTAGAGTAGTAGAAAAGTATATAACTTACTGATATATATAACTTACTAATAAACTATATTAAGAAATCTATTAATTATAAAAGAATTATATAAATAAATAAAAATATTTAGAATTTATATAATAAATTAAAGAATAAAAAATTATAATAATATAGTTTAATATTCTTAAAAAATATATAAATAATAATAATCTTGAAATTAGAATTAATTAATCTTAATTACTAAATAAAGAATATAATATTAAAGATTCTAATCTTTTTATATAATATTTAAAAAATAATAATAATATCAAATCTTATAATAGTAATAATTTTATTATTAAAAATACTAATTTTATTTATATTTAATATTAGTAAATATTTTAAAATTAAAAAATTATAATTTTATTTTTAATAGTATTTATATATATAAAAAAGTAGATTTTCTGTTTTTGTAGGATACTTACTTTTACAAAATACTTACTTATATTAATTATAAGCAAAGTAAACAGAATCGGAAGAATCGACTATTAATTGTTAATCAGTTTTAGTTTGTTTGTTCGAATTTCGGAGTCTTTGCCGTCTTTTATTTGAAGTTTTTGTTGATATTTTCTAAGAAGTACTTGTTGGTATCACAGGGGTCCTTACTATACATAAGGCTTAATCTTGGGTTGGAATTGTGTTGTAGATCTCTATCTACAGGGCTAGATCTATAGGCTTATATAGTCCTTCTTATAACAAGACGTTCCTAAAGGGCCTAGCTTCTTCTAGCGTCGCGCCCATTGTTCCTTCCCTTTCACTACAACCCTTTGTTGTATGATATGCGTACGTTACAGCGTACCGACAGTACCTCTCGTTCGGAAGAATCCATTTGTGAGATATGCTTCTGTATGCTCTCTTCACAACTCTTCGATGACGTACGAGAGACCTCCGGTCCCTAGCGAAAGGCGACACACAGTGTTCCAAAAGTGATGCATTCATTAAAATAGCATCTCTAAGAAACTCCAACCGCATGCCGTATGCTGGTATGTGAAAGTCGCCACTGTCAAAGCATCCGTAGACTGTATTCGTAGCCTTGGACTTTCGGGAGTTTCGTTGTGCAGCGGTGGAGCCTCGTGACATGGCCGTGGTGTTCCAGCGCGACCGGGCGCGAATTAGTGTACCCACGTCCCACTTGTGATATATATTTTGCAAGCTGGCCCTGAGCAAAGTTCTAGAATCCTCGGTAGTCGTTCTTCACGGGCCCAAACATCAACGCCGCCAGCAATTGCCATGCGAAATGAATACTCTCCACCTTTATAAACCTCTTGATGAATCAAGATTAGAGATCCGAGTTTTGGAGATCATTTCACCATGCTCTCTTGCATTAGAGAATCCTATATCATCTCGACTTAGACCAAGACAGAAACAGCGAAGACAGAAACAGCGAAGACAGAAACAGCAAAGAAAATCATATGCGCGAAATCAATCTACCTTACTCTCGCCTGTGGTAACCCAACCCTCTGCGGAGTATAGACTTCATGTTATCTCCCTTCTGGATAATCCCTCCTTTGCAGCGCTATCATACGTCTGGGGAGATCAAAACATCACCAACGAAATTCAAGTGAACAAAACTCCGGTTCCGGTAACTACAAACCTCGCCACTGCGTTAAAATTTGTCAAAGGTCACTGGCAAGCCGAATTTCCTAACTCAAATGCATCATCTTTCCGACTGTGGGTTGATGCTATCTGTATCAACCAGTCAGACCTAGATGAGCGGTCAAGCCAGGTCAGCCTCATGGGACGGATCTTTAGAAGCGCGAAAATCGTTTTTTCTTGGCTAGGAAATGATATTGATGGTATAGGCCTTGCCATAAAGACTTTCAATATCATTGCAAAGGAAATTGCTCACGAGGCTCGGAAATTCTTGCCCAAAAAATTTGTGGGAAGCCCGTGTAGAGATATGGGTTTAACATGGATGAAGAGATACCCACAGCTGTGCCGAATCGACAACGAAGATTTCGGAAACACTGCTTGGGATTCACTCGTTACATTCTTCGATAACCCATATTGGAGTCGGGTGTGGATTTTTCAAGAAATGGTTCTCGCCAGCAGGCTGTTATTCGTCCATGGCTCAACAAGTCTTCCTCTCGAATACCTGGAATCGGCATCTTTATATCTTATTGGCATTCGAGGTATTGAGGCGAAACCAGTATACCAGCATTTCATGGATCCTGAAATCTTTTCTGAATTAACGAGAGGTATGCTCCTCCCGACAAGGCCAATGGCACCAATTGGAAAGGCGCGGGATGCTATGCTCTCGAGGGCGCCAAACGAGATAAAAGCTTTGACAGGGAATGACGCTTTTCATGCTCTCATTGGCGTTTCAATGACTCGGGAGTGTTCGGATCCTCGCGACTATATATATGGCGTCATCGGCTTAACGGACTACCGAATTATTCCGGACTACAGCAAAGACTTTCCGTCAGTACTCACAGATCTGGTATGCGTTATTCTAGAGGAAAACAAAAACCTCCAGTTTCTGGCTTACTCTGGGACTGGTATTTTCGGGTCAGAAACCGAAAATGTGCCTTCATGGGCCCCGAACCTCCAAGTTTACTCAAAACATTCTGAAGGAGGAGTTACAATTTCTACCGGCAATGCGAGTTGTGGTATTTTTCGAACAACCGACAAACCGTTTCTCATAGATTCAGCACTTTTTGCCACGGCTGTGATCGGATCAACAGTTTCCCAAGTGCATCCTCCATTTATTAATTGTACAAGTGATACGTGGATGGAAGATATCGCGGGTTTCGTATTCGATCTTGTTGCCAGAAATCCACTCTACGTTTCCGGAATACATCCAGTCAATGCATTTTTCCAAGCAATGAAGGCGGGGAAATTAAACGAACAAGAGTTCTTGTCTCAGGCCTGTATCTTGTTGGCTATTCTTTCACTTAATCCAGATTGTAACTCGCGGCTCAAACTACCTCAGGATCATGATTTCGACAAGGCTCTAATTAATATATTCTACAACGGCAGAGATACGTCAACAATTGAGTTACCGCAGATAAATTCTACTAGGGTGGAAGGGTCTAATCTTATGGCAGAATTGGAGCTGGGTCAAAATTCTCACCGGTTGATAGAGACTGACGATGGATACCTAGGATTAGCTCCAAAAGGCACGCTGCCAGGGGACAAAATAGTCATCTTAAAGGATTGCCCAGTGCCTATGGTCCTAAGAAAGGTGGCAAATTACTACCTGAATATTGGCTCCTGCTTTATAGCTGGGCTAATGGAAGGAGAAGCGGCAGCGTGGGTGGCGAATGAGAGGGCAACTGTCGAACAGATCAGCATTCGATAAGTGATTTCGAAAAGCACTTGACTATGTATATCTCTCACCGTAGTATCCTGTACAGACACTGAATCAGGCCGTTCTATGCAACTGGAGTCCCAATAAAGTTTATTGACATTTGAGACTCTTACATTTACTGCCTTTATATATTAACTATATATTTTCTTGTCTAAAGTACTCTTGGAGAATGGCAATTCAACATCTAATTATCCGGAGACGAAGTCATGAGCTAATCCCGTTGGTAATAACGACCAAACGACCAATTGAGAATTTAAATATTTTGAATTGAAAATTCAAAATTTAAGAATTTAGAAATATAGATTTGAAAATTAAGATTATATCACCTAATTATTAATTAAATATATAAATAAAAATAAAAATAGTATTGTAATCTCTATATATATTTATATAAATTATAAATAATAATACTATTCTAAATCTATTTATATTACTATATAAAATTATATAAAAATTTAATTTATCTTTATATTTCTTAATTAAGATATAAATAGCTTTATTTTTGGATCGACAATAGTATAATATATAATATTTTAGTATTATTACTATAGAAACTTAGTATATCTTTATATAACTAATCTATTACAATATATTTCCTTTTTTTTTTATTAATATCAATTATTATTATATTATTATTATTATTATAATCCGCGAATTAATTAATTTAAAGATATATAAATAGCCAATTACATAATAAATATATATACAAATAAGTAATAAAACAATAATTACAAGACTAGAAACAAAATTCGAAATATATATCAGTATTAGAACCCTTTGTTAATATCTTTAGAAATAAAAGATTATGTATTATATATATAATAGTAATAGTCCCGAGATACAAATATTGATTATAACTTTATATTAATTAGATTATATAAATATATAGATTATTAAAGACCTTAAGAATAGTAATATAGAGATTAGCTTTTGAATTATAACCCGAATCTATCTAGAAATCGGTTTTACTTAGTATATAATAATATAAGACTAAAAAGAATCTGATATAGTTTTATTTAGTGAATTAGAAAAGAAAATTAATAATAAGAGAATTAAAGAATATAGATAAGAATTTCTGAATATTTATTTCAGATATAAAGATTATATAATTACTAGGTAATATTAATATTTTAATATACTCTTCTATTTTGCTTCTATATTAAAATAATATTTATTAATTATAAACTCTCTAGAAATACTTTTTTTAGAATACTTTATATTTTGAATCTATAAGTAATTCAGTATTAAGTCACGTGTTTACAAGCTTAGAAAAGCAAATATATAGTATTAAAACCTGATTTTATATAGTTAATAGATAAGTATAATTAATTAGTAGATTTTGGGATTTAGATATATACTTATATTAATACTTATTTTCATTATATTATTTAGATTTATATTAGTATTTCTAATTATATACAATACTTTATTATTTATTAATATCTTAAAATATATACTAAACTAGGATATTATCCAAAATTCTTTAGAGTAGACAGGGGTACTAAATTTCCCTAGATTACTAAGATCTATTTTGTATTTGTAAAGCTTAGTAATCCTAAAGTAGTATCTTTAGATAATTATTTTCTTTTTAAAAGAAATATTAATAATCAATAGATTGAATCTTAATAGTAAAAGCTTAAATATTATCAATTATTTTAGTAGTAAATAAGTATTATTCTATTTTTTCTTTATTATACTACTTTTTTTATATCAAAACAATAGTTTTTATTCAAGAATACATTATATAATTAACTCAAATTAGAATTATTTCTATATCTTAAAATATTTAGGTAAATATTATAAAAATCTATTATAAAATCGGATTACTTTATTAATAATTTATATAAATATAATATATAATAAAGTTATATAATATATTAAAATCTGGAATTATTATAAGATTAGAAAAAATAAAAAGTATTTAAACTATATTAATAATATACTTTAGTAGTTATATAAATATTTATTTAATAAAGGTATTTGTTATAATTATCTAATTAATACTAATTTATCTAGAAAACTATTAGAAGATTATTAATACTAAGATAAGAATATACTAATATTTGTATAAGTAAATACTAATATTTGTATAAGTAAATACTAATCAAATCTCAGATCCAAATAAATATTTTTTTATAATTATATTTTATTAGTATTAACAAAAGCTAAAAGATCTTAATTATAATCTTACTACCTTAAGAACTAAAGACTTTACTAGTAATAAAAAGTATATATATATTTATATTTATTATAATTTATATTTTGTAATTAGTAAAAAGTATATATATATTTATATTTATTATAATTTATATTTTGTAATACTTACTTATATATAGTCTAGAGATTTACTATTTTTGGAAAAGTCAGAATATTCGAAAAATAGAATTACTATAGTTACTAAACAAAATAAAATACTATATTATTTGTTTTGAGAAAACCAAGAGTTCTAAGTATTTATATAAGATAAAGAAAGAGTTAGTAAAGATTTTAGTAGTCCTAAATTAGTAATAGAACTAGGAATAGTAGACTTCTTTAATATTAGTAATCCAAAAACAGATAATAAAGACTGGTCCTAATATCTATTAGATACTTAAGATATATCTTCCCTTTCTTTTTAAATAAAAGTTTGTTTTGTAACTTGTATAATCAAGTTTTATAATTACTTTAAATAATTAAGTCAACTTTACTTTTTTTTATATAGATTAGTAGAATTTTAGGCTTTTTATCTTTTTATTTCTAGATCTTTATTTACTTTTCTTTTCCAAAGATACCTCCTTTCCTAGGATTTATCTAAAATCTTATATATATATATTATATATATATAAATCCTAGGAAAGGAAGTATCTTTAGGAAAGGAAAATAAGTAGAGGTCTAGAAATAAAAGAGTAGAAAATAAGCCTAAATTTAAAATCTTTGAAATAATTAACTAATTAGCTTTGCTATTTAGTAAATTGTTATTTGTATAATCAACTTGCTTTTAAACAATAGCTAAATAATCAAGTAATAGATAAGAAGATCTGTACTCTAGTATTTATTATCTAGATAAAGAAAGAGATTATACTCTTTATCTAATATATCTATTTTGTCTATATTATAATACTATTAATAAGGCTTATCCTCAGTTTATTAATAATAATAGTTATATATAATATTCTTATAACTTTTTATTATTTAAAAACTCTAATTCTTTAATTTCTATACTAATATCCAATTCTTTTATTAATCCAAGACTAATAGAGAGCTTAATTTTTTTTATAATAATAATGCCTAGTTCTACTACTACTAGTTCTAGATACGAATATTAATTATATTCCAGTATTCTTTTAATCTCTTGTATATACTAATTAATAGCTAGAATAACTGGATTAGTTGTAATTACACAAAAAAACCAGGAATTTAATAAATATAAGAATAGAATAAATCTATCTTATATTAGTAAACCTTTTCTATATAGTAGATCTTTACTTTATAATAAAGGAGATAAATAAACAAAGTCTAAAGCTAATAATAGACTTTATTAACTTAAGATATTTGTAGTTTTTACTAAGCAAAGTTTTGAGTTTTGTTTTTGAAAAGAAGTTATTATTAATAAGCAATCTATTATTAAATATAAATTTAGTAAGTACTGTAAATACTCTATTTAATTATATAAATTATACTAAGTTTTTTATAATTTTAGTTTTTATTTTATTACTAGACTTTATATCTCAAAACAAATAGTATATTATTAACTGTATTTTAGATAAGTTCAAAAACCTTTGGTTAGGTAGTTCTTAATATAATAGAGATTAGTTTAATAACTTTAATAAGATTTTTCTTTATATAAATATAAGCAAAACTAATTTTATTAATATTAGACTAGATTATAAGATTAAATCTGAAAAGGTTTATATACTTAGTAATATTTATTTTATAATAAGAAAGAATATAATAAGAGATAAGTAAAAGGTTTGGCTAGTTCTAGCTATTAATAAAATAGACTGGTTTAAGATTATTCCTTGTACTTTAGTATATTTTGCTAATAGGTTCAAATTAGATATAGTATTCTATACTACTCTTTGTAGACCTAGTAAAGAGTTAGTCTTTACTTATAGAAACAATTATATAGATCTGAGTTACAAAAGTCCTATTAAAAGTTTCTAGATAGAGATATAAATTTATTTTATTCTGATATTCTAATAATTACTAACTAGTAATTTAGTAGAATAGATTAGCTGATTATATATCTCTAGATAATAATAACTATTCAGTTTTACTAATAACTATACTTCCTAATCAAATAGTAAATAAGTTAATACTAATACTAATATTAGATTATTATTCTTTGATTTTCTATAGTTATATAAAACTGATTTACTAAGTAAATACTATTTATAGACTTAGTTTCTATTCTTTCTAATCCCAGTAATAAGATTACTATCTAGTCTTTCTTTTTAATTAATTAATCAGATAAAGATTAATTAGATAAAGAAACTATTACTATAGAAGAATATATATCTATACCTTTACTTATAGTTTAATCTAAGTCAGTAAAGAAATAGACCTTTAGTTATAAATATACTAAAACTGGAAAAAATACTTTTATTATTATTAAAGAAGAGTAATTATCTCTTGAGTAATTCTATTATACAAAAGGTATTTCAAAAGCTGATAATAAAATAATTAAAAGAAGCTTATAATCTGATAAAGAAGTATAGTATACCGGTTAAACTAGAAGTTAGTAATACTTTAAAAGTTCAAGACAATTTCTATTTATAGTACTTTTATAATTATTTATTTTTTGTTTATTAATATATAAATTTTACAAGTTATATTGTTTTGAATATTTTCTTTTTTTATTTGTATACTTATTAGTAATAATAGTCTTTATTAATCCTATATATTTATATAATAATATAAGTATACAAAAACTTACTATATAAATATTTAAATAAATATATAGAGTATACAAAACCCGTTTCTAAACTCTATACTAAGATATATTTATTTAAGGCTATTTATCAAAGTACTATATCTTATTATCTGAAAAGGCCTCGGGGATAGAAGATCTTT
>Ga0302186_10004147_pt1 | contig 10220 bp, 15 predicted proteins | sample II_Bog_E1_2_FD_198782 | JGI IMG/M metagenome (GOLD analysis project Ga0302186, IMG submission 198782) | Peat permafrost microbial communities from Stordalen Mire near Abisko, Sweden - II_Bog_E1_1 | ecosystem: Environmental > Terrestrial > Soil > Wetlands > Peat | place: Sweden: Abisko...
ATCATAAAATGCACAGGAAAATTACATGTTCATTTTCAAAATACTTCAATCGCTTTTAAAATTTTTTGTTTAATTTATTTAAAAAATTTTAAATTTTCAGAAATAATTTTAAAATTTAAATTTTTTTTTAAATATCAAGTCAACAGAAAAACTTATTATAATGCACTTCAAGTTTTTATCAGAGATAAAAACAAAAATATAAATAACATATTTTTTTTTTATTTATTACAAATTAAATCAATTTTTTTCTCAAAGCAATGGACAACTTTTACGAAATGGACAATCCTGAACGAGAGGTGGACTTCTCCCTTAATTTTTTTTTCTCAATCTCTTAACATTAGTTGAAAATAATGATCAACGGTGACTATTCCACTTTTGTCTATATAAAAATCTCAAAAAACGCCAGTTTTAAAGAAATGGCCAAAATTATCGAGGAAAAATTGGATTGGAAAGGACTGAAAAAAATTCGACTATTTTCCCCTCAAGGTGTTGAAATTTTCCAAGATGACCTTGATTTTTTGAAATCAGGAACAACTCTTTATGTTTCAAGAGGTCGCCTGTTTTTTTCATGAAACTTTTTAAGATAACCCATAAAAAAAGGTGAAGATTTTGATCAGAACTCATGTTTTTCAGAATATGAAATCGTTAGGACTTTAGGCGAGGGGGGGTTTGGGAAAGTAGTTTTGGCGATTCATAAACTGACAAAGCAGAAATTTGCTATAAAGATCGTAAATACAGGAATGATAGGTTTTAGATGGCTTCTGAATTTTAATTAACGGATCGTTCTATTTTTTAAAGGCAACGCGATGGATATAGATCTAGTTTTTCGAGAGGCGGAGACTCTGAAATCTTTGAATCATAAGAACATAGTGAAAATTTACAATTGTTTCACTTTGAAGAATATGCAGGTGGTTTTTGTGATGGAATATTTGGAAGGGGGTGAGCTGTTGAAATATCTTGTCGAGAGGAAGACTCTTTGTGAGGATGAAGCGCGGCATTTCTTCAGACAGATTGTAGATGCAATAAGTTATGTTCATAAGGAATTTCTGATCCATCGAGATTTGAAGCTTGAAAATTTACTTTTATCAGATCAAGAGGATAAGATCATAAAGGTTTGTAAATTTTTCTTTGTAAAAAAAAAAAAATTCTATAGGTAGTAGATTTTGGCATAGCTGGGATATTATCTAATATGAACCCAGATAATATTCATGCTGGGACTTTAAAATATTTGGCCCCTGAAGTATTTGAAAGGAAAAATTTGGATGTAGTCTCTCCAGCTTTAGATGTCTGGTCGATGGGATGCATTTTATATGCTTTGGTCACTGGAAATCTACCCTATAGAGGCACAACTAGCAAGTCGATCATTGACAAGATAAAGAATCTGCCAGTGGTTTTTCCAGAAGAATTTGCTATGGAGCTTTCTCATGAAATAAAGGATCTGATTTTCAAATGTTTGGATAAAAATCCAAAGACTAGAATAACGATGAATGATATGGCGGATCATCCTTGGATTTTAGGTGAAAAGTAATAAATTTTATGAAAACGACCATGTTTTTTTTCTAATTTCTCTTTGAAAAAAGATTCCAATCAAAAACCAAAAATTCTCTGGAAGATGAGGAGGAAAGCAAGGATTTCGAAAATTCCTCGTTCCCTAAGGAAAAAATACAAAACAAGGTGGGTTTTTCACAAGCGAAGAAAAAAGAAATCAATGGAAGACAAAGATCCGAAAGCTACAATCAAAAAGGAGGGGGGTATTCACCCAACCCTAATTCAGCTGGCATCAGTAATGTTTAATTCCTTTATTTAGTAAATTTATCTAAAACCATGTAAAAAAAGAATTGATGCAACGGTCACCAATTGGAAAAACGGCCGCAACTGATCAAAAAAAAGGGTCTTTGTTTAATATAAAAGTGGAATCATTGGCCAACGGTAAGAAGTCAGGCAGAAATCAAGGGATTATTTCAGGTTTTAAGAAAAATTAATGTTTTTTCGATAAATATTCACTAATACAAATTTTAAATCTTTGTCAAATTTCAACTTTTGTATTTTACTTGAAATTTATATAAAAAACCAATTTTTAAATAATGAAATTTCTCATGTTTTTTGAATATTTTTAACATCAAATCGTTATTTTACTTTTCATGATATTAATTAAAAAAACCTTTTTCATTAATTTATTTATAATAACAAAAAACATAAAACCAACTAAACCCATTTTCGAATTTTCGAAACTTTTTCGATGGGAACCTGTTGTTCAACAACTAGAGAGGAATTGCATGAAGCTCAACAGCTCGAAAACTTCCAATTGAACCCCAAGACCAAAACGACTTCCTTTGTAGACACTACTTTTCCAGTCACTAATCATCCGAATCTTCAAAACGGTTTATCCAACGAAGGCACAGACATTTCCAAGACTAATGGTCGTAATAATTTGGGTCATATGCCACCTCCTCAAATTGCTCGGCCTTTGAACCGTGAGATACCCTCATTAAAGGAGAATGTCAAGGCATTGCAGGAGAAGTTGGGTTCCTTTGTATATGATTGTCCAGAATATGATGATGCAGACACCATAAACCTAGGTCCATACGAGCTTGCGAATGAGGCGATATATATAGGACAATGGAAATTTGGCTTACGTCATGGGAAGGGCAGGCAAATATGGAAGGATGGGTCAATATATGAGGGGTATTGGAAGGAGAATATGGCGGAGGGCAAGGGCAGGTTGATTCATTCGGACAGTGATGTTTACGAGGGGGAATGGAAAAATGATAAGGCTGATGGTAGAGGGACATACATTCATTCTGATGGAGCGAAATATTTGGGGGAATGGAGAGATGATCGTCAGGAGGGCATCGGAGAGGAGGTATGGCCTGATGGTGCCATGTATAAAGGGATGTATGTGGCAGGAAAAAAAGAAGGCAAAGGTCTCTTCACATGGACGGATGGTAGTAGATATGAAGGGGACTTCTTTGGTAATAATATACATGGTTATGGGGGGTACACCTGGGGTGATGGCAGAGAATACTTCGGAGAATGGAAAAACAATAAAATGGATGGCAGGGGGGAATTCAAATGGCCTGATGGAAGGAGGTATGTGGGGGATTATCTTGAGGATAAAAAACATGGGAAAGGAGAGTTCTATTGGCCGGATGGCAGGATTTATAAAGGCGGATGGGACAAAGGGAAACAACATGGACATGGAGTGTATGTTAGTCCTAGTGGCAAAGAAAAACAAGGTGAATGGGTCGATGGGAAAAGAGTCAGATGGTTGAATGATGATGGGAAAGGAGATGATATGCCCAGAGATTAGAAGTGTATTTGCTAGAAAAATTTTAAGTTATGAGTTTTTTTGTTTGTTTTTTGTTTTTTTGACTTGAAATTAAAGTAGTTTTGAGGAGAAATTTTTAAAAAATTTAAAAATTTAGAAAAAATTAACAGAAAAGGTTTGTTTAACTAAATTTCAAAAATTCCGATGCAAAACATTAAAGTTTAAACAGGCTTCAAACAATTAAAAAAAACAAATTTCAAATAATCAATGAATATCAATACCTTTGAACAAAACTTCTCAACTTTCGATAAACTCAAGACTTCTCCCGAAGAAGAGGAAAAATATTCTGTTCCCCAGAACCTCAACGACGAAAAAAACAAAAAAGGTTTGTCAGATCTCACCAACATTCTGAAAAACCACAAGCCCAACATTCCTTTAAAGAACCCGAAAAAATCCGTTGGCCCCGAATCCAATAACCGCATCAATTTTGAAATTTCCGATTTACATTGCGACATCTCCAACAAAATAAAAAAAGTACTAATTTTTCATCATTTTTTCTCACCAAATTCTATTTTTCTAAGAGTAATTCAAGCTACCTACAGAAATTTTCGCCTGAAGATGATTTGAAGGCCACTTCCAATGATCCTGTAGCTCAACTACAGGAGGTTTTTCAAATAATCATTCATTTAGCGGCTGAAAGAGGCAAACTGAAAGTAACCCCTAATGAACTTTCAGAGGAAGAAAGCGAGAATTATGAGAAATTATTAAGGCAATTGGAAGCAGAGGTCCGGAACCATGTCGGGGTAACTCTACCAAATATTAAAAAACTGTATAATATTTCAAAATTTCGCGTAGATCCAACAACAGTTAACTCTCTTCGATAAGAAAGTCCAAGAGAAATTGCAAGAATATGAACGGAATCATGATCTTAAGAAGGTGTCTCCCAGCAATATTGAGGTTTTTAGAAAAATACAACTTTTTCACCGTTTATTTAAATTTTAACAGAAAATCAAAAAAGAAAACAACTTTAAAAGGGAAGAGTTGAAGAGAAAACAACAGGAAATCGACTCTTTGAACAAGGAACTGTCTCAGAAAAATGACTTAATCAAGACTCAGGCTGATAAATTGAAGCATTTCAACCCACATACCTTTTTGGAGAAGGCGCCATTTCAAAACTCTTACATAGAGCAGCAACTTGATAATAGGAAAATGCTGCAAGCCACGAGGCTTGTAAAAAACCAGAATGAAAACAATACTGAAAATAACAATCCCGAGGGTTTGTATGAGAAGGACAACAGAAGAAAGACTTCAGTGAGTAGCGTTTCAGGGTCGAATCGATCTAATCAAACGCAGAATAGTTTGAAGTCGAATTTTGAATTTGTGGAGAAAAATCAGGAAAACAATGTGAAGAAGGATTTGACGGATTCATCGTTTTTGTAAGAATAAGGAGATTTTTATGGTTTTGAATTGTTTTGTGAAGGAAGAAGAATTTGGACGGATTATCTGAAAAAGAAAGAGGAATCATCAAATATTTCCAAAGCAAATTAAACCAAAAAGATGAACAAGTAAATGAATAATTCATATTTATCATTATTAATAATTTTTTTTGAAAATCAAGGTGAATTTCCTTCAAAATCAGATCAAATCCTTGATGAATACAAACCGTCTGAAAGATTCCAAGGCAACAATAGATTCTCCTAACTATTGCGAAGAAGATGACTATCCACAAGCTCATAACAACAACGATTATAGGGCCTTAAAGCCAAGCAAACTCTTGAACTCAAATACCAACAACAATAACAATGACTCTAAACGACTTGACCTCAAACAGAAATCCTCTATGTCTAATTTGGAAAAAGCTTATATTGTCACTGATCGGATTTATCCTCCCAGAGATAGCAGTGGTGTGGAAAATGAAAAGTCGTTCATAACTACTGATAGAATTTATCACGGGTATCATGCCAAAAACGCTTCGTTTCATAATGATGCTGGAAAGGATTTGAACAGAAGCAAGCTCGTCAATATGAATGAAGAAAACGCCACGAAGGCCAATAAGTATCTTTTGCAAGAAAAAAGCCAAAAGGATCTCAAGAACCAAAACACCTCCTCGAATAATCAACTAAAAACATCATTCTTAAACAAAAGCCAGAATAAAACAGAAATTGATGACGATTTAAACTCTAAATACTTTCTGAAGGCCTCTAAAAACAAGTCACCGTTGAAACAGGATTATAAAAATTATGAATGTGGTGACAAAAAAAGGGACCTTTCAGCGATAAACAATAAGATTTATGCTGAGGTTTGAAAATTATTTTTTTTTTTATATTGTTTTTTCGCTAACAGACTCAAAGAATCATGAATGAACAAACCATTGTTACCAATAATGGCAAAAATATCGATGGGAAAAAAAACTATTATGTGGAATTTTTAAACAAAAACAGAAACTACCTGTTTCAGGATTAGGAAGGCGAAAGATTGATGAAATTTTTTAAGTTGATTAAAATAACCAAAAATAACTATTAACTTTTTTTGTGTTTATTTTTTCCTTTAAAATACCTATCAATTGTTAAAATTTTTGATTTAAATTTGTTTCTTATAATATTTTTTATTGATCTATTTCCGATTTTGGAAAAATTGAGGAAAATATATTTTTTATTGATATTTTTTGTGAGCAACTAACGTCTTTGGAAAAATAATTGGAAAGGTTTTATTCTCAAAACCTCCTACTATTATTAAACCACAAACGGGGCATTTTTTGAACCTCTTGGGTTTTTTAAAATGATGATTGTTTAGTTGATATTCCGAATGCAAAATTTCCGATAAGTTTTTTTAAATTTTTAATTAAAAATTTTTTTTCAAACAATTTTATCCTTTGTGAGAACAAATTTTTATTAAATTTCTTATTATATGTTTTAAAAAAAAGCTAAGGAATTAAAAGAAAAAAATTTCGAATTAATCAAGTCATCGAATAAATAAAGTCCCTTCTTTTAAATGAAAAAAAATCTGGAAAAATACCAAAATCAAGAAAATGAAAAAAAAAATAGTCTTTCAAAAGAAAAGCCTGCTGAAAAGTTCAAAACCTATCACAAAAACCAAACACAAACCCATTCCACCTTCTCAAAATTTTCCCAAAATATCATCCTCCATTGTTGATGCTGCATTAAATAAGGATATTCTTGATACAATCTCAATTTTTTTTAACTTCTTGAAAGAAGTGGCTGAGAAGGAAAGAGGACAAACAAATAGTATAAAGATGACTAATAAAGCATTTCCATCAAGATCAGTCCTAAAAACTTTCCTTTTGAAAATTGTTCAAAAATACAATTTCAATCAGAATCAGAGTCCATACATTAAATTCGGAAGTAATATTGATGGGAAGACTTTTTTGGAGATCCTGACCCAAATAATAAATACTAAATATTTGGAAGAAAAAATTTTAACACCTGAAAGAATTTTTGAATATGATTCTTTGGCGGATCTGAATCATTTAAACATCTCCTCTCTTTTCCGAACAATATTGAATGACAATTCAGCCTTATGGGATTTAAAAATTGATTTTTTCCTAACAGCACTCATATCTCCATCCAATTACGAAATGGACACAATCATCCAAATTTTGAAGATAGATAAATTTGAGGAAAAAGATAAAATTTTCTTACATGAAAAAAATAATGGAATCCTGGAAAAAATAACCACTTCTAATGTTGCAATTAATGGTTTTATTATGGCCTTGAAGACTCAAAAAGGAAAAAATGTTCTTGATGCACCACATTTAAAATCTCAGATCAAAATCATTCTGAAGAAATTTTTAAATAAAATTTATGTTACAGATTTGCCAAAAGATATTTTAGGAGTTTCTCTTTTCACAGGGCGCATATTTATTAATCGCAAATATTATGACCATCCTTGGTATTTTTTTAAACAGAAAAACGCAGTCATTCTCACCATTCTTCTTCATGAAATTACACATGTTTTACGAAGAATACTTATTGATGATAATTTTTTGAATTCAGCGAGAGAATTTTCAAAAGGTTCAATTCGATTTCTGGATTTGGGGGATTATTTTGATCATTTATTGTTTGGCAAAATGGAGATGTTGTATGAACAAGATGCCGCTTATTTGCTTGATGAGAAAAACTGGAGTGTTTTACTTGGTTATGCACAATTTAAAAGAGATTTTATTCAGATGAGGCGTGCTATTCCTCAAAACCAAAAAAGAAATGGTTTTCTATTAAAACACAAAGGATTTCAAATTGGATTCGGGGGAGTTTCAAAGAGTGGATTTTGTGGTTTATTTGTTAGAAGATGCAAAAATTTCTTGTAAATATATTTTAATAATAAAACACTGTCAGTTTTTTGTTTTTTTTAACAAAAAGTTTTTGAAAAATACATATTTTTTATTATTTAGAGTTTAATTTTGATAGACATATAATTTTTTTATTTTCTTCAAATTCAATATTTTTCCCCCTAAAAATAATCTCTTTTCTATTTTTTTTGAACAAATTTAATAACAATATTTTTTTTAATTATCAAGTTACGAAAAAAAAAATAATCGAAAAAAAAAAAATCAATGTGGAATCTCATCCCAGGAAATCCTATCTGTCATTTCCAGTCTTTATTTGTTTAGGCTCAAAAAAAACACATCTTCAATTTGATTAATGTGAAACCAGCTATTGACACCAAGGCCCCTAAGAAATTCATTAGATCCTATCTCAACAACAAATATGAAAACCGTAAAAAAAACACTTTTTCTAAATTTTCGAGCTTCGCATTTATTTTTTTAGAAAGAAACATGAACATATTCAAAGACAACCAGATTCTTTTGACAAAAATGATGAAAATAGAGAAAAATGAAACGGAAATAAATCCGAATTACCTGAAAAAACATAAGACGAACTTGCGGAGCCTACAAACGACGATGCGCATACGCGAAAACGTCAGAATAGATCAAGAAAACCATGTATTTTTCTTTTCCCAGCAACGAATTTACCACTTTCTAATCTTTCCAGGATTTATTAATGCGTTTGCAATCCACCCTTTCGCAATATAGAAAGGAATTATGGGAAAAAAACCATAGAAGCAACCAAAACTACAGACGCAACCTCTTGAGTGGGACAAGTATAAAATAATTTAAGTTTTCTCATCATAAATATTCAAAAAAAGAAAAAAATTCTCAATATGACTATTCAGCCTTAGCAGGGTTTTCAAGCTCCACGAATATCTATGATCCCATGGCCAAAATACAATATTCAAATACACATGGTTTTTTCTAAATTTAAAAAAGACTTTTAACTAACAAAATTTTAAAGGAAACACAAACACAGACTTTTTCTCAAAAAAAGACATGAATAGATTAACGAAACATGATGAAAATAGGCCATATACCGCACCAAAAGCATTATATAACTCTGGATTGCCTTATATTGTCTAATTTTAAACTTTGTTTTTGGATTTTTTATTAAATAAATTTGCTATTTTTTTATAAGTAATATTCGATGTTCCATTTTCCTTTCCATTTAGCTAAATCCCAACTCTTCCAATTTTTGTCGCATAATTTCGCAATTGCCGCTCGTGTCAAGGCGGTGGTTGTGCCTGAAATTACCAAAATGTCATTATTTTCAAGTGAAGATCGTTGGGTTTGTGTCAGATGTTTTTTCCAATCGGAATTGAATATCCCATTTGAATCAATGGTTCGACATAATTGCAACACATCATTTGTGTTTCCTTTGAGCTCTATATTATCCACAACCTTCTCTATTTTGGCGTCAATGAAATCTGAAAAAAAAAAAAAAAATTCATAAAAGGCAATTTTTTTTAAAAAATGCCTTCTAATGTCTTGAAGTCCTTGTTGTTTTCCTGATTATATTTTACGAAATCATTATATTCCTTCATGTTTTTATAATTCATCCCGAAAAAAAATAAGAAAGTCTGAGTGGATTGGTCATTAAAGTCACAGAATTTTGATACGTACTCCTTTTCTTTCTCTGTTTGAAGATCCAAAAATTTGTTGCCCCCCAAGAAAATTAGAGATATGTCATTATTATATAATCTAGTGATGAACCTCTCAAGCAGATTGGTCCTGAAAACATAAAGAATATGGAGAAAGTTCTCTTCCTGGAGATTCTTTAAATAATTCAGAAATTTGTAGGTGTCTCTTTGGGTGATATCAAAATTATCCAGATCATCAATAATCAAAAGTATTTCTTTTTTCTGTTGTCTCAATTCCTTCAAGGCCTTTAAAAAAGAATGCTCATCTTTCGTGTTCAAAATCTTCAACAATTCTTCTATTCGACTCTTCACCTGTAATCTTGAATGCGGATTGAAGTAAATCATATAATTTCCACCTTCCAGCCATTTTTCGGCCATAGAAATAGCATATTCAGTGGCTCCTGAACCTTTGATAAAAAATTAAAAAACCACGAAATTTTTTTTTTTCTCATTACCGTAACTGCCCTTTATACACATTGCCTTGCGTTCCTTGACCCGACCCAAAAGATTATCGATGTTTATGGGATTGTAAGTTGGGTTTGATTGACGTTGGAAAAATAAAACCTCATCAGAAGGTCTATAATTTTTAATCGCATCCAAACAATGCTCCACGTCTTTTTTTGATCGGATATCGTTCTCAAGTGCCTCTCGTTTCATCTGATAATCAGTAACTAATTTGGAGAAGCCATCGAGGCCTTGATAATAAGTATAGAGTCCCAAACCGAACATTATAGCTATTGGAATGATTTTCATAGAGGGACGATAACATTTTCTTGGGATATTTGATTGGGGATTAAAATTGGAAAAAACTGCAGAAGGGGAGATGAAATTTAAGAAAAATAGAAAAAATTATACAGGAGGTTGGTTTGAAAGAAAACGATTTTTGCAAATTACGAGAATATAAGTTTTTGATCATTTTTTCGGGATTTTTCAAGTATTTCCTAAATTTTTGCAATTTTCTTTT
>Ga0302186_10004148_pt1 | contig 10220 bp, 15 predicted proteins | sample II_Bog_E1_2_FD_198782 | JGI IMG/M metagenome (GOLD analysis project Ga0302186, IMG submission 198782) | Peat permafrost microbial communities from Stordalen Mire near Abisko, Sweden - II_Bog_E1_1 | ecosystem: Environmental > Terrestrial > Soil > Wetlands > Peat | place: Sweden: Abisko...
AAAGTATTTCCAATTTAATTTATTATATTAAATTTACAAATATTGTTTAAAATATATTTATTTCTTTGAAAAATTACCAAAGTTTTAAGAAATTTTTTAATTTTATGATATTTCCTGAATTAAACTTCAATATTTATTTAAAAGTTACTTATGATTTCACCAAGGGACTTAGCAAAAGTAATCCTTTAATCATTTTCGCTTTAACCTGTTGTGATTTTTCTTCCATCAACTGACATAGCTTATAAATAATGTTTTCATTCACACTTGCATGTTTATCAAATACCAAACATTGACACAATAACAATCCTGCAATTGCTTTAATATTATCATCAGGACTCGAACAAAATCCATACAATGAAGCTACATATTTATCTAATTTTCCAGGGAAATTTTCAGCCAAAATTTCTATTGTTTTCAATAAAAAAATCTCGTTTTTATCAAACAAAGATCCAAAATTTTGATTTTTGTTAATGTCTCCACTCAAAGAATCTATTAGACTTTTCAATTGTTGAAGATCTAACAAAGTTGCTAGATTATTTAATGAATTAATGCAAGATTGTTTCACTGCTGGGTTTTCATCATTTATATGTAAAATGAGACTTATAATATGGAAATGCAGACTCTCAATTAACCGATTACAATTTTCATTTTCCTGAGTTATTAAACCAGCCATTTTACCCAATAAATTAAAAGCCCCCATTCTAGTGATAGGGTCTGACCGTTCAAAATTATCAGGTAGTCTCATCATTAAGCTCAACAAATTTGGTGTAACAATCCTTGAATCCAACAATTGAATTAATCTTTGTAGGCTAAAAAGCGCCTCTCTAGCACAAAATTCCGATGTATCTTCCATCCCAGCAAATAATCCTTCAAGAATAGTTTGCGTTAATTCAAGCTCTAAAGAAAAAGAAAATTTGTCATCTGGAATGTTTTCAGCGTTGGAATCTGATATCAATAGAGATTTGAAGCTGAATTTTAAGAGAAGGGATATATTTCCGATTCCTTTGAAACAATGTTTGCGAATCCATGGGCTTTTATCGGAAATGTTGGCTAGCAAAATATCGATTAAAGAATGAATCCAATCGAACAATCCTGATAAAGAATCAAGAGTAATCATGCCTGGTTTCAAAGTAATCGAACTCGAAATAAATTGAGCAATGAAAATAATTGCCACCAATTTTTGTGAATCGAGTTTTTTTGAGAGGAAAGGCATAAGGAAATCATACACACTTTTCTAAATTTTTTTTATTTTTTATGGATATTTCAGAAGAAAAAAAATTTACAATATCATCCATGGAGGAATGTTTGCAAAACAACAAAACTAATTCAATAATTCCATCATCATAATTGTCGCTCAGAAATTTTGTATTGATTCCGGATTCCAAAACTCCTAATATATATTTATCACCTGCACATTCTAGGAATTTTTTCAGACTCCATAATGTTTGTTTGCAAGGATCATCTTCTACTCTATATATTATTTAATATTTCTTTATATAACCTCTGAGAAAAAAAAAATATTATTAAACCTATTTCCTTTATTTTTCATCGCCCATTTTTCATCATATGCGGTTGAGATTCGAATTAAAAAAGTGCTGAAAATTTGTGGGAAGTATTTCTTCGATAGATTCACGACAATTTCATCTTTTTGTTCCATTATTGTCCCGATAAAAAGGGTCGCATTCATAACTTTCGCCCCAATATTTTCAGCAATCACTGTAAAAATAAAATTCTTATCATTATTTAAACTATAAATAAAATACAATGTTCTGGATTATTCAACACATCGGTTAAATGATTAAAGGCCTTCAAAACATAAGACTTGCTTCTTGAAATTTTGATTAAACTATTCGCAATACAACCATGTAAAGGGATCTGTGGTTTAGAATCTAAGAATATCTCCAAAATTTCTGTTAAATTTGTGGCTAACAATCTTTTTACAATTTCACTAATTTCTTCCAATCTAATTAATAAACATAAATAATTAAAAAATTAAAATTAAATTGCAGAATACTTCACATCTGGATTATCCTCAGCTTTATTATTCTCAATGGTCTCATATAATTTTAACAGATTCGAAACAATTCTCAAATAAGAATTCTGCAAATTCTTATCAAAATTTTCCAATAAAACAGTTAAAAATCCAGATAATCCCTGAAACACGCTCCAACTTTCTAATTAAAACATTTACCAAAAATAACCAAAACATTAGATTTTTACTATTTTTTAAAATTTCAATGATTTCATCAATAACGAAAAAAACTTCCTCCATAGTCAATTTATCCCCAACGCATTTCAGAATTGTCTGATTGAAAATCTGCACGTTTTCAAATCCAAGGCTTTCATTTTCACCTTCATTAAGAAACACTTTCACAATTTTGTTCACGCAAATCAACATAATAGCTCTGAATTCCGGGATATCATAATATGTATAACTCATCAAATTCAGCAAAACCTTAAATCCATTTTTCCTATCATTTTTCCCAGCAAATTCTAGCTTTTTCAATTTTTTCTCTAAATTCTTCGCCATCGAGTCAAAGAAACTTATCAGAAAACCCAGGATTTTTTTCTCATTTCCTCCTTCCAATCTTTTTTCAACACTTAACAAGATCCATACCAATAATTCCCATGAATTCATACTTCCAAGATCGACTCCTTCCTTCGGAGAAAAAAAAAGCCTCTCATGAAACAAAAGAGCTTCTACAACCTCATTGAAAGCTTCTTTAACTCCATCTTTTTCTCTACTTTCCCATAAAAGCTCAGTCGCTTCCATGAAAATCCAATGATATTTCTCACATTCATAAGCTGGTTGCAATCTTAACAATGAACTCAGAGTATTCAATGAGAAGATCTTCAAATCATTCAGTTTTTCAGAGATATAATTATTTGTGCTTCTATCTAAAAGCTTCTCTCGATGCTTTGCGATGAAAATCTTAAATTCCTCATCAATTTTAAGTTCCGGATTCAAATACATCCTTTCCAAAGAATTCGAAACCATTAAAATTGCTTTCTGACAAGCTGCCTTCAATTGATAATTACTAGGTTTGTCCATAAAAGGTAAGATATTGTTAATAATAGAACCTTCAATCTTATTATAAAGAGTTGAAGGATTAGCATGTTTTGCTATGAACCCAAGAGCCAGCACTAAGGTTATTTTAATCCCAACACTGCCTTCATCTTGTGAGTTTCCTTTCATGAAAAATGAAACTAGGCCTGAACTTTGTTTTTTTCCGATGACTTCTGCATTAAAAATCTGCCTGATTTTCTCAAGAACCACTTCAAAATGGCTGATGGAAATATAACCGAAGGCTTCTGCCACTGAATTACGCAATATATATGAAGGTTCAATGATAGAACCGGACATGTTGAGCATATTGTTGGAATATTCAGGATGGGCTAGGGTAAACATTTTTTCCAAGCCATATTTGACTTGTTCTAGACGATCTGTTTTTGAGAGGAGAATCCCATTCATTTTACATAACCAACCAATAAATTCTTGGTTGTTGCAATATAATTTATATGAATTCAGTAGGATTTCATTAAGATCACTGAGCCAATCTTTGTCATTGGATTTTATGGTGATTAAGGTCAGCCAAAACTTATCGACTTTTTCAAAGAAGAGTGTGGAAAGTTCCTCGTTGTTGCTGTTTTTTATCACACTTTCAATTTCTGTAAATTCAATGAGATAAGCTAATTTTTCCTTAGTGAATGAAGGGTCCAACACTGGTAAAATCCAAGGGAAAGATTGGATTATTTCTTTTCCCAAATTAGGGAAGATATTTGGCTTATAGAGCAAAATATTGAGACGAAGGAGAATAGCTTGAGGTTTAGGTGTATTAGCTTAAATTATTTAATAAGATTGATCAAAATTGGTAAATGTTAAAATGATTACGATATTTAAGATAATCTATTTCTGGGTTCCTTTGTGTGTTTTCTTGGCATTTCTTTATCATAAGAGAAATTATCCTCAACAAATAAGCCAACCCTGGTGAGAAAGCTGCGTTTATCACAAATTCCAAGATGTAAGGCCATAAATAATTATTTACAGCATAATAATCATTAGATAAAATCAACAGGATTTGTTGTGATCTGGCTTTAACTGCCTCTAAAGTCGTTTCAAAGGGATCACTTTTTAAATGTTTCTAAATAAAAAATTTATTGAATTTTCTATGAAAACAAAAAAATCATTTCGCTAACTTTTTCCTTGATTTCCTCTTCATGAATCACCACTTGTTTCATTAAGAAAAACACGAGAAATTGAATGTCTTCCGAATTCTTAAAGCATGAGCTCTGGATGAAAGTCAAGGTGAGTTCGCAAATCACGAATCTGATCTCGAAATCGTTTTCATACACCATATTCTGTAAATGCGACAATAGCATTTTCTTCAAATTCTCACTGATATTTTGGCTTTCCCTTGAAATCAACAATATCAAAATCCACATAGAACAAACTTTTTCCAATTTTTCTTTACACTATTTACAAAAAATTCAAAAAAAATTAAACAATGTTGATTTTTTTAATAAAATTTTTACAGTTAGACGACCCAAAAAATGATCAAAAATAACATCGGTATTGAATTTTCCAAGAAGCTGGATTGATCTTAATAATTCATTCTTATATTTCAAAATCACAGGATCGAACTTAATATTGGAGCTGAACATTGGAGACATGAACAGTCCATGCATTGAAACCACCAACGATTTCACGAGGGTTTCTAATGAATATTTATCAACAACAAAGAGTTTCTCTAACAATTTATTAAACCCCTCCAAAATTTTCAAAAAGTCCATCTTTTGTTCTCTTTTGAAAGCTTGAATATAACTTTGTGTTAAAGTTTCAAGCATTCCTTTGATTTTTCCATCACTGAGGAAATGAGCCAAAAATCCCAAAGTATTTAAACAACAGGCTTTAGTTTTGGCTTCTTTGGATAAAGGCCACCATTGACTATATATGATATCAAAAAGAGTCGTCATGATTTGAGAAATATTTTCAAAATTGCAAGCCTTTTGATTTTCCAATGATAAGATCAAAGTGTCACAAAACGCAGTGATAAGTCCACAATATTCTATTTTGGCGTTTTCGGACTTGATGCTAGCGAAACATGGCATTATTCTTGATAAGATATCATTTATTTTGGGGAAAATTATCAAGGCTTGTGTGTTGCAAACCTGGATAAGGATTTGAATGAGGAATGGGTCTAACGGGTTTAATGGATCAATTAGAATTATAAGAGCATCTAGGGTCTTATTGGGAAGGAGTTTTAATAAATTAGAAGATGTGATGTTTAAAAGAGATTTTCGGTCATTGAGTTGATTGGAAATAGATTGACTTTGATTTTGGACTTCGGTATATTTAATCGTCTAGAAATTTGAATATAAAGGTTTGGATTTTATAAAGAAATGTTACATTCATTATACTAGACTTAAGGAAATTTAGCAAGCTGTCTTCGAAAGATGATGAAATTTTTACTTTCTCGTTTGCGGCTATTGAGGTGGTTTCGTTGAAAAATTGGAGATAGATAATATACTGAGAGAAATTTTCGACATGGTCATGAAAGGATAAAAGGTCCAAAAGACGGGAAAGGATTAAAACGGGTTGTTTTGTTGCGAATTCAATGAAAACTCGACGGGAAGTTTTTTCCAATTCATCCGAAGATGCGACAGAAGCCAAATTCTGCAAGAATTTGTTCAAGAAATCTAATTCGAAAAATTAATAAGATTTTTTTTAAAATAGATCATAATGCCTGAAATCGTGGAGACTTGACTCACAGATTCTTCAGCCATTTTTTCTCTTTATTTTTTTTTTAAATCAAAAGGATTTTTTATTAGATGTTTTTTTTTTTCAAAAACAAATTAGCTGTTTTTTTTAATAAAAAAAAAAGAAAAATGACCACACAAAGACGTTCTAATTAATTAGGGGTATAATAGAAGTATGGACTTATTTTCTTCTGAAATATATTATAAATTACCGAAAAAAAGGGTTTGTTTCTTTTGTTTTCATATTTTATTTTTTTTAAATTTTAACAAAATTAAAAAAATGCCCACAGCCAGGATCGAACTGGCGACCTTGACCTTATGTGAGTCACGTGCTAGCCAACTGCACCATGTAGGCTATTTCGTTATTTATTTTTCTTGGAAGCAATTTGGTTTTTTTGGTTTCGTTTTTAAAAAACCAAAGTTTGAAAAAATTAACAAAACAAAAAAAATGCCCACAGCCAGGATCGAACTGGCGACCTTGACCTTATGAGAGTCACGTGCTAGCCAACTGCACCATGTAGGCTAATTATCTTCTTTCCTTAATTTTCTGAGATAACTATCAAGTAAAATAGAAATAATATATCCCCCATATTTTCCTAGTTTTTAAGAGCTTCAAGTCTTTAATATTATTAAAAATTTATAAATTCTTTAAAATATATCAAAATGGAAATGGAAGAAAATTTCAATTTGGATGATAGTTCAAGAGAAATGCCGGATTTGCATTTAAACCCAACGGAATTTGCGAATAAACTCAAAAGTTGTTTTTCAGAATATAGTTTAACATAGAATTCTGAAAAAAATTTGAATAGGAGTTGGAAATAATCAAATAATTTGGCCTCCACCAAAAGTTTACAGGGAACCTTTGGAAATAGAAGTGCCATCCAAATCCTTATCCTACAAAATCAAAGCAAAATTTACAAATTATGTCTCCCAAGCTAAAATAACGGCTTATGAAGTCTATTTTTATATATAGAAAACATAGATTTAAAATATTAATATTTTAAGAACTTAAGAGAATTCGTGATAACTTTGCCCAACAATCTTTATTCTGGAGCTAAAAAAACAGGCAATTTGGCTTATAACTCAGTCTCTTTTCTGTACAATTATATTTCTCAAAAAACACAATTTTCTGAGGAGGAAATCACTGAAACGTTAGAAGATGGTTGGGTTTTTATCCTTCATTCCAGCAAACATAACGATAGGCTGGAGAATTTGAAGCAAAAAGCTGAAAATCCAGAAATTATCTTTACTCAGCAAAATATGATATTGAAAAACGCGAACCATTTGCCTCGAAATTCATCAATATTAACAGAAAACTCAAACGGAAGACTTGAAGAATTATGGGAATTTAATGAATTATTGAATAGAAACCAAAGAATAGAAAAAGAAGAAGACACGTTTTCAATATTGGATGTAGTGCCAGATTATGATGATTTAGATTATGCTGTAGCCATGCCTGAAGAGGAAATTGAATGGATGTTCAGTCAATATATCAGAAATCATCCGAATGAATTCAAAGAGAATAAAAAACAATCCGAAGACCATATATTCGGAAAAATCCAATATCCAGAGTTGATAAATTAAGAAAAAAAAAGTGTTTTTGAAATAATTTGTTTTTGACTTTACTGTTTAAAAGTTTAAAAGGAAAAAAAGTCATTAAAATTGATTTTTTTTTTTTATAAATTTTATATTTTGTTGTAAAATTCCTTTGAAAAAATTTAAAATTGGATAATTTTTTTCAAATCTGAAAATTAAGCTTCCTTTTCAAAAATTCATTTTGTTGTTAAATTTCTATTTTTTTTTCAAATAAAACAAGAGTTTGTTTTTATTAAAAACACAAAAATTCAAAAATTTAAATCTGCCTTATGTCTTTTTACCTGATCAATGCATTTGCCCTTCCACATGATCACCCACTCACCCTCTCAATATCCTTTTCCTTTAACATCTTCCTCAGCCAAAATTCCTGTCTTCTCGAATCCAGTCCAATCGATGATAGTTTAGAAGTTTCATTGAAGGCTTTCAAAAACAAAAAATCTATCCTATTGCTTCGTTTTTTTTCATCGAATCAATATGAGCTTTATTTTTCAGAGGAGGAAAGTTGCAAGGAGGTTCATGATTTATTATCAGATATAAAGGTGAAGCAAAGAAAGCTTTTGGAAGCAACCATTTTAGATTTAACATTGGAAAAGACTCAGGTCTTTAAATACAATAACAAATCTGGCAAGAGAGTCAACAAATATTTGAATCTATCTCAAGATATTGAAGAAATTCAATGGTCGAATTCCATGGATTCCATAAAATACTCAAGCTGTAACTTTTTCTTCAAGAATTCCATAAAAAAAACTATATTTTTTTAAGTAAAATTAAAGGATATCGTTGATTTCTCAATCGGACCATTATCCCCGAATTTCCAAAGGGTCCTCCAAGAAAATCATTTAGAAATTCCAGATTTCTTCTGTTGTTTTTCGCTGAAAACTCATGAAAAAAGTCTTGATATTAGGATAATCGATGAAAACCACGCTCGAATCTGGATAACAGGACTGAAGAGAGTCTTGAGGTCTCAAGGACTTATCAAAATACCTCTCAAATATCATATAAACCAGCCATTTTCCTTTCAAAAGTTCCTCAATATCCTCAGACAAAAATCCTGGGAATCTGGAACTTCAATGAAAAATCTGATAATAGAAGCGAAAATTGGAAAAAATGTAGCCAAAATAGAAAAATATGAACATATTTCATCTGACCGAAGCCTAAACCCCAGGAATTCCCTGATCAAATTGAAATATCTCTCGTTAGGGGATTTATGCCGCAGAAACACTCAAAATTGCAAAACTTTGAAATCAATAGAATCTTATATAAATCCTTTAAATGAGGAAAGTAAACATGAGAAGATCCCCTTACGAAGGAGTCATACAGAGCGCAATTTCCTCATGAAACCTCATAATTCTTTACCCAAAAACCTCAAGACGAGCCATTGCAATGATAAGGAAAACCATGAGAATTATAATTACCAACATAATACCTCGATGAATTTCCAGAAAAAACCTCAAAAAACCAAAATAAAGCTTTCCTTTGACAAAAGCTCTTTAAAACAAAAGGTTTGGGCTATGATGAAAGAAAATCAGGAAAGCAAATCTTTCATGACACAGAATGAGAGCTTTTCGAGGAATTCAGTCAGAGATGCGAAGGGAAATCAAACGAAAGAAACAAATAGAAATTCGATTGAAAATCTAACCATAGAAATCACCAACATTGATATAATTTCACCAAAGAAAAGGGGAGATACACTAAATTTCACAGGAATTAATCAGGAAGAATTCAATGATTTAAATGTAATTAATTATAATATTTTTTTAATATAAGTGTTTTAACACAATTTTTTATTAGAAAAGATATAAGAAACTGCTTGATGAATACCTTGTTCAAAGCAAAGATAATGAGAAATTAATGCAAAAAATTTTGGATTTGAATAAAATATTAAGAGAAAAAGTTTCTTTATTTTTAAAACTCTTTATAAAATTCCATATTTTTTATAGAATGAAGAAATCCATGAATTAAAATTCAAACCTCTCAATAAGACAAGTCCTCAAAATATCAATAACAATAGTAATAACACTTCCAAAAACCCAAATAACCAAGATTTGCAAAAAATCCAAGAGGCACAGTTCCAAAAAGAAATCGTCCAATTAAAATCAGAAAACATGAAACTCAAAACCGCAATCAATCAACAAAAACCTGCAAATATTCTCATGAGAAAACCCAGCCTTAATATATCTGATCGCACCTTTGAATTGAAGGAGAACAATAATCATTTAGGAAATTTCAAGGATCTTCTTATCAAGAATCAGAAATTGTTAGAACAAAATTCTCACATGAAAACAGAAATTCAACAACTAAAAAATCATAAATCCGAGAAACTTTATAAAAAAATGTTGAATTTAATAAAACAATTACAGGTATTTAATGAGTTTTTAACATTTTTTAAAAATTTATTTGTTTGTTAGATGACAAAAATTGATTTGATGGAACTAAAAATGTTGCAACAAGAAGATCTAGCGAAATTCCAAGATTTGTGGCCACATTTATTTAAGATATTTGAGTTCCAACAACAAAAACTACTAAAAGGAGAAGCTAAAACGCTAACTCTTGATAAAGAAAATAAGGTGCTGATGATGCAAATGAAATCTATAATACATCATTAAAATAAAATAAATTATCATAAATGAGTTTTGTGTTTGTTTTTGGAATTCATTAAATTTTAAACATATTATAAAGGAAAATCAATATTTAAAAAAAAAAAAAAGTCTCTATGTCAGCAACTGTAAAATTCGAATTTTTTAAAACAAAAAAATAAAAATTTAATTAAAATCTCGAGATTTTCAGATAATTCAGATAATTCAGATAATTCAGATAATTCAGATAATTCAGATAATTCAGATAATTCAGATAATTCAGATAATTCA
>Ga0302186_10004151_pt1 | contig 10214 bp, 23 predicted proteins | sample II_Bog_E1_2_FD_198782 | JGI IMG/M metagenome (GOLD analysis project Ga0302186, IMG submission 198782) | Peat permafrost microbial communities from Stordalen Mire near Abisko, Sweden - II_Bog_E1_1 | ecosystem: Environmental > Terrestrial > Soil > Wetlands > Peat | place: Sweden: Abisko...
CTTCAATATTAATATTTTTCTTATATAGATAATTAGTGATTTCGTTCATGTTTCCTGACATAACAATTTTACATTCAGGAAATTTACATTTATTATTATCATCCAGATCAATAATAGTTGATGCAGGTACTTGTAGTAATAGTACAATCCCATCATCATACCATGTACCAGGTTTTTGTTGGCCTATTCTTAGGCCATGTAATCCATTACCGCATTCTGATGTTGGTTTAAAATCATCGGCTTTTACTTGGCCTGATTTAGGCCATTGAAAATTATTGTAAGATGTGTAGTCGTTTTCTACTGTTCGGATAATATATTCATACTTCATGTTGTTGTTATTATTGTTTTTATTTTAGTTGGGATAAAATCCCTTTGGGCTTTTTAGTTGAGAATTATACTTCATAAAACTCGCCTTTGTTATTTACCCTATAAGCCTGATTAGGCTTAATACCATTCTCTCCCACATAAGCAATAGCAAATCTGTATTTATTACCATCCCAATATTCACAAATTAATGTACTATAATTCCCTGCGGTTAATGTACTATAATTCCCTGCTGTTAATGTGCTAAAAATTCCTGCTGTTAATTTACTACCATCCCCCGCTGTTAATATACTATCATTCCCTGCTGTTAATGTACTACCATAACCACCTATCCATTTTTCTGATTTATTTGATATTTGAGTTCTTCGATACAATCCTTCAATATTAATATTTTTCTTATAGAGATAATTAGTGATTTCATTCATGTTTCCAGACACAACGATCTCACATTCAGGAAATTTACATTTACTATTGTCTTTTAGATCAATAATAGTTGATGAAGGTACTTTTAGTAACAGTACAATTCCATCATCATACCAAACACCTGGATCTTGTTGGCCTATTCTTAGGCCATGTAACCCATTACCACATTCTGATGTTGGTTTAAAATCATTTGCTTTTACTTGGCCTGATTTAGGCCATTGGAAATTATTGTAAGATGTAAAATCTGCTCTTACTGTTCGGATAATATATTCGTATTTCATGTTGTTATTATGGTTTTTATTTTAGTTGGGAATTATACTTCATAAAATTCGCCTTTATTGTTTACCCTATAAGCCTGATTAGGCTTAATATCATTCTCTCCTACATAAGCAATAGCAAGTCTAATTTTATTATCATTATCCCAATGTTCACAACAAAGTCTGCTACGATTTCCTGCTGTTAATGTACTATTAACCCCTGCTGTTAATGTGCTATCGTTCCCTGCTGTTAATTTGCTATAAAAACCTGCTGTTAATGTACTATTAACCCCTGCTGTTAATGTGCTATCATTCCCTGCTATTAATGCACATTGATTCCCTGTTATTAATGTACTGTAATGCCCTGCTGTTAATGTGCTAAAATCCCCTGCTGTTAATGCACTATAACTCCCTGCTGTTAATGTACTATAATTCCCACCTGTCCATTTTTCTGATTGATCAGAAAAATGAGTTCTTCGATACAATCCTTCAATATTAATATCTTTATTATATAGATAATTAGTGATTTCATTCATGTTTCCTGACATAACAATCTTACATTCAGGAAATTTACATTTACTATTATCTTCCAGATCAATAATAGTTGATGCAGGTACTTGTAGTAAAAGTACAATCCCATCATCATACCAAACACCTGGATTTTGTTGGCCTATTCTTAGGCCATGTAGTCCATTACCGCATTCTGATGTTGGTTTAAAATCATCGGCTTTTACTTGGCCTGATTTAGGCCATTGAAAATTATTGTAAGATGTATAATCTTTTTCTACTGTTCGGATAATATATTCATACTTCATGTTGTTATTATTGTTTTTATTTTAGTTGAGGAATTTTAATCTTCTCTAATAAACTCTGGAAATTCCAATTCTAATTGAGTGAGATAATCATAATAATCATCAAAATCTTTCATAACTCTAGGCTGTGAGATTTTACATTTCACAGGCAGTAACTCTGACACAAGCACGATTTTAATTTTATTTTCCTTCATTTATTCACTATTCATTCCAATCATAATCTTCGTAAAAATCTCTCAACAATTCTTTAATATTTAAAATAACTTGTCCGAGTTCAAATAATGCTGAATTGTTTTCCATTTTTTTGGGGCCGTACCACCTTTCAGAAATACAATCTAAGCCACGATTATCATAACCACTCATTAAAACACCAAGTTCCTCATTATTTAATGATTCAATTTCTGCTTTTGCTTTTGTCAATAGTTGATCAATATTCATTATACTACCACCTTCTACATTACCTTAGTCACCACTTCGTATCCACACCATTTTCTAGGCACATCATTTATATATTTGCGAGTAGCGATATATACAATTAACTTAGTGACTGCATCATTATTATTAATTCCAACTGAAACTAGGTATGGTTTATCTAGTAGAAATTTTGCGGCATTATCAATTGTATTTAAATCTTCTATAGATTTAACAATTTTATCAGCATTGTAAATTAAAACGGGCGCGCTCATTAACCACTCTCTCATTTCATTAATTTTAGATGAATCATTTATTTTAACCACATAACTTCCAATTTATCGTTACCATCAAAAAGAATTCTTAGCCCCTCACGTTCCTTAAACTTTTGTATAATTTCGTCTTTATTTTCATACCAGAAATTAAGATCGCAAGGCAGATTAACTTTTACTATATTAGACTTGGCGAATTCATTAACCCGATTTGATACATCAATAAAAATTTTGTCACACACTTCTTCCACAGTATAATTGTTTGGATTTCGAATTCTCTTAATTTTTTCGCTCAGATTTTCCCTCTGATAATTCTCAATTTTAAGATTATTCAGTAATTCTAATGCCATTGAAGCAAGTTCATAATAACTCATACCTTTATTATTTTCATCTGATCCAAAAGGAGTATGAGAAAGCCACTCTTTAATTGACTCTAAACTATCTTCAGTAATAGTTGTTGTTTCTTTAATTAATTTAAGTTTCATTTTTTAGTTCTAATTAATAATCTTGTTTAAAAATACATCATAAATGTTATTTAATTCCGCGCGGTTTAAAATCTCATGGATTAAAAAATCCGCTCAGAAATGCGAAAAATGACATTACAATAATACTAAAAATTACCCAGAATATAATTGTTTTTAGAATGGCCAATTCTCCACATGTTGATTATCTTTATAAAAAGTAACTCCATTTAAAGCCATGTCCTTAATCATATGCGGCTTGTTTGGGTCCTATTAACTGTTCTCATTATTATACAATTTTGTATAATAACTATACAAATAAGAGAGGTAGCCAGCACCTCAATGTATAATATATTATTATGAAATTATCTGAATATGCAAATTAAAAACAATGACATCCAAGAGTAAAAATCATTATAATAGGTCTGTTAAATGTTATTTCACTAAATTTCTTAATAAAGGTAAGAAAGAAAAACTTAGTATTTTACTTAATGAATATACTAGAGTTTGTAATGAATTTATAGAGAGCCTATGGATTGAATATAAAGAAGGGAATAAAATTAAATCTCAATTTAATAAAATTGATCAACCTATAGTTAATACCTTGCTTTCAGCAAGATTATTAAATTCTTGTGTCAATCAAGCATCTTCAATAGTAAGAAGTAGAATAGAACAAATTAAAGAATTTAGTAAACGATCAGTACAGAAACCTCATACATTGGAGAAATTACTTATTTGTCCTAAATTGGAAAAGAATGAAATGAGAATTGATTCTAAGAATTCTAGTGTCTCATTAAATACTAAAATTAGTTTCGATTTGATTGTGGAATTGAAATGTTTAGGAATTGTTGATAAATTTGAGATTCCTCTTCGTAAAAATAGTGTTTTTAATAAATGGAATTTGCTTGGTAAATTACTTAATGGAATAATTGTTAGAGATAATTATATTCAGTTTTGTTTTAATATACAAATTATAGAAAAGTCAATTCCTAATAAGGTTTTAGGAGTTGATATAGGAACGAATTGTTTATATTCTACATCTGAAGGTTATCAAGCAGAACTAGATCATCAATTGTTTTTATATAAACAATTACTAGAAAAGATTCACTTACAAGTTTACAAAAGTAGAAGTCATGAAAAGGCTATTTTACAATTAAGAAACCATATTCGATATATGGTTAAGCAGATAGATTTTTCCTTATTTACAGATTTACATATGGAGAGATTAGATTTTACTAATTTCAAACATAAGTTCAACAATATTTGTAAATTTTGGAATTACTCATACATCCTTGATGTACTAACTCAATACGCTGAGTCACAAAACGTTTTCGTTACAGCAGTATTAAGTTATTACACTAGTCAGAGATGTCATGAATGCGGTTACGTAAATAAATCTAATAGGAAAGGAGATAAGTTCATTTGCTTATGTTGTTGGCATTCTTCGAATGCCGATATAAACGCGGCTAAAAACATTTCCCTAGATTTATTCCGACTTCCAAGGCAGGTTAATCAGTTGAAAGACTTCTTCTGGTGGCCTGATCGTTGGGCTAAAGCCCAAGATATGCAGGCCGTTTGAAGCCGTCTGTACTTTGGGAAATATTAATATCTTTATAGATTATTAATGGCTCCAAAGTATTATCACTTTCAATTGCATTACCAACCACAACACTATTTCCCAATAACAATTTTGCCACTTCTGAAAAACTCATTTCGGGGCCATATGTGTTTATAAATTTACCATTCTCATAAAGCGCTACACTACCATAACTGTCAGTTTCAATAATTTGATACATAATTTCTAAAAATCTCCGTTTTGAACTAGGTGTAATCCGCATGGAATATCATGAATTTGGGGATAATTATGAATATCCTCCATATCTGCGCTCCAGCAGTTGTGCTTAATTTGTAATTGCGCATCCTTTAAATTTGATGCCACGGCGACATAAGTGCTGTCACCCTTTTGCCAGTAGAAAAGTTTAAGTTGATTCATGGTTTATTATATTTTTTATTTTTGATGATATTTTTTTAGATTGGCCGGATATTCTTTTATTATTATCCAATCTCCACTTGATTTATCATAAGAAATGACTCTCACGCCATTTCTTCTACAAATTCTTGCATAACTCATTGCCTTGTTCAATGTAGTCGATTTTATGGCTCCATTCCGAATTCCGCCATAGTGCCATTCTTTTTTAGGTGCATAGCAATATGCTTCACATTCTTCTTTAGAAGTAAAAATATGACTCCATTCAGGTTCTTTTTCCATGTCTTGAATCATTTTTCTAATTAAATATTGTACAAATAATAAAGAAGAATAATAAGTAAACTAAAAAACAATTATTTAAAAAACAATTATCTAAAGAATATGGGAAGAAATTCAGTAATATACCTGAATTGTCATATTATTTAGAAATAACTGTGTGTAAGTGATTCGGTGTCCGAATAAATTTACAATTCTTACTTAATTTATTAAGTGAGAAGAATCAAAATATTATATCTTGCTTTCCGTTCCATGGAACGGAAAAGAGCCTCTGATAAAAAAGAGACTGGGAAGGAGTTTAGAGTCCCTTGTTTAAGATAATATTAAAAATGAATTTTATATTCTTATATCAAATTCATAACTCTTAAAATACAGGAGATATGTACACGTTAAATAAAAAATACACATCGTTGTTTTTCAAAGATCCGTCAAATTATAATATATTAATTGAAAGATGGTCAAAATTATCCAAGAGTGATCTGCACATCACTTCCACAGATTTTTTGCTGTATGCTGTGGTAAGGGGGAAAAATTATAGAAAAGCGTTCTTTCCTGGAAGAAAAATGCAACATTATTCAATGCCAGAAGGATTATGGCAACCATTAATATTTATATGGAAAAAAGATTTAATTTTTAATAAATTGTTTGATGATTTGCTAGTGAAAGATTGGCAAAAAATAATTCGCCAAATTCTTCCAAACAGTAGTGATGACCATTATTCACTAGATCCATATCTTGATTTAGCATTGGATAATTTATTATTAGAGAGGTTAAATAATAAAATATGAAAAATTCCGAATTACAATCGAGTCTCCAAAAATATCCAGATGATATTGAGGTAACTGTAGGAAATATTGATATTTTAAATATTGAACAATTACCATCATATTATGACGGATCGCCGCAACAATTATTAAAAAAATGATAATGGTGAGATTATTGGTGCGAAGTATAGAGGATCTGGCAAGAAATTAGTTATTAAAACGCTTTCTATTGAAGATTTGATTTCTTTTGATATCGATGCTATTATAGATTTATCTGAATTAGATGAATCTAAACGAGTGAGTTATAGTAAAAGAATAGAACAATGGCGTGATGAAGTTGAGGATATGAATGATCGACTAGAATTTGAAACTTTCGTATCATTTATTAATGATAAAATTGAATATAAAAAGTCATATTTTGATTACTGTTATGGTCACTATTTATCTATCAGAGATCCAATTCCTTCTCATATTCTAAAAATTCCAGCATCATACAATGAAAGAAGAAAAATACAATATGAAGAAATATTTGATGTGAAAATTGAAAATAATTTTGTTAAAATCAATAGGAAAATAAATTAATGAATATGAAGAATAAAATAAATTATGGAAATTAGAAATTTAGTGCATGTAAATACTGATCAATTCATTGAGCCAACATTCGAAATTCATTTAGAATATAAGAGAGGTTATTATGATGCACAAAGAAGATTAGAAAACGATTTAAAGGAGAAAAAAATAAATATGTTATTATTGAAATTTGATTGGTATTACGGTCGGCAGGGATCATTGTCAGGTATATTTTTGGCTAATGAAGAATATTGGAATTCTATTCAGGGAATTAATTGGTATGCATCAGATGTTTTAGGAAAACATTCAGAAGTTAACGGCACAATTGATTCAGCAGAATTCACTATCAAAGAATTACTTGATGTAGAGTTAAATTTACTTGCTGATATTTTTGAGTTTGATCCGAATCAAGATTATGTTTATATATCAGGATTTGATGTCATTGGTTATTTAGATGAGATTGATACAGAAGATGAGATTGATACAGAAGATGAAATTATCTAGGTATTATGGAGCGGAATCGAAAAATGGATGAACAATTAATGCCAGAAATAAATCAAGAATTAATTAAAAAAGCATTAGATCAAGCAATCAAAATGGCAAAGATTAAACATTATCATATTACAAAAAATGGCAACGGTTTTTTAAGTAGTAATAAATCATCAATAATTTCTCCAGAATTATATCCGGAATTATTTGAATATTTAAAACAAAATTCTCAATAAAAATAAAACATATAATAAAACATGAAACAAGATTTGATAAACATTATAAAATTTTTGATAGTGATGATCTGTATCACGTATATTATTTCAGAAATAGGCAGTTGCGCAAAAGACGATGTACACCAAAATCGTCTTTTTGAACAACAATTATTAGACAAAGGCCTTCGCAGAAACTGGCTATCCAATGAACCAGAGCCTATCAAATAATGATTTAAAAATACATAATAAATTATAAAAAATAAAACATGATATAAATCAGGATGTAATTAATTTTGATTTATTGGAGTAATTATAAGTATGCTAATTGTAATAATTGCGAGTTTATTTTTAAACAGCAAGAAATCGATTATTGCTTTAAATTCTGATCTATATAATATGATGCAGAATCCACATAAAGTATATAATAATAATTTTATTCAAAATATTAAATTTGATTTGAGTAATTTTATAGTAAAGAAGAAAAGGAAGAAACGCCCACATCATTATTCAATGGATTGTGTGGTTACAAGTTTTTCCTCTGCACCAGAAGAGAATGGCTGGGGTCCTATTACAAAACTTGGTACAAAATTGAGACGAGGAATTGTGGCGGTGGACCCAAGGTATATACCTCTTAGAAGTAAAGTTTTTGTTCCTGGGTATGGATGGGCGACTTGTGAAGATACAGGAAGTAAGATAAAAGGCAGACATATTGATGTATTTTTATCTAGGCATGAAATGAGGCGCTGGGGTCGTAAAAAATTAAAAATAATTGTTTACCCATATCATAAATTAAAGAAAATTTAAAATCATGAATATAATCAAAGAATTAGTTATCACGAGTAAAAAATATAAAAATGCGCGTTCATTAGCGGATAATATGGAAAGAGATGATAATGGATGTTTAATGGATCAAGATCCATTAAATCACTGTATTGAGTACTCCGGAAGAATGATTGAGTTATATTCCAGATTACAGATTTTAATGTTACAATTTATTATTGGTATGACGTTATTTATTGTGTTATTTAGATGCTTAAATTAATTGCATATATAATTTTAATCATTTTAAGTCAATGTATATTATTCTATGTTATTTATGCAATATATCAAATGTATAGTTTGATAATATTAATTATAATGTTATCAATAGTATTTGTTTCTGTTGTTTACGGATTGTTTAAAATATGATATTACAATATAATCAATTAAAAATAGGCGATTTAATAAAGCATACTTCAGATGATTTTTGGATTAATGAATTTAAAAATTTGACAAGAAGGATCGTTAAAATTACACCCGATCAGGTCAAATTGGAATATTTAATAAATATTAAATATCAATCTTCTACTAAAAGATCTTCTACTAAAAGAATTGGTGAAATTGATGATTATTCTAGAGATTCAGTTGAAAAACATTTTATTTTACATAAACCAATAATTCCTAAATATTTATCAGGAGAAAATGAATGAATGTTAAAAGAGTTAAATGTTGGTGATGTACTCGCTTATGATGTAGTAGACGTAAAATATCGTTTGCTAGTAATTAAGGTTTTTAAGAATCTTTTTAAATATAGTGTAATTAACAGTACTACACATGATCCAAGCGTAAAATATACGCATCATGGTGAACTATACGGTTGGCACAAAGTTATAATAAATTGTCCGGAGTATCTAAAGAAATGATTGAAAAAATTTTTGAATCTAAAAATGGATTTTTATCTTTGCCAAGTGTATATGTGACGGATATTAAGGTTAAACGTGGTTATCATTCTAAAAAACACAAATCAGGATGGACAATCTCTGGAGAAGTTCATGAGGATTATTATACGTGGGTAGAAGAATTTAGTGCTAAGCATGATAAATATGGCGAGATTATTGGTAATTTTAATGATTTTATTTTAGTAGAATCAGAAGAATCATTAAAGCATTTTTTAAAACATCATCCATATGAAGATTGGGAATTAAAAGATATATGAAGCATAATATTGAAAATTATAGAGTTGGTGATATTATTATTAATAACCCAGAAGGCATTTGGATAAAAGAGTTTCGCAATTTAAAAAGAAGAATTTTAAAAATTGATTTTTTACGTAAAGAAGTTCATTTAGAGTTTTTATCTGATATAGTATGGAGTGACACCAAATCCGCCAAAAAAGGTGATACTCTTATATATAATTTTGCATATTTTATTAATCAGAATTTTATTCCACAAGAGAGAATATGTCCAAAATATTTAAAATAATTATTGATTTGTTGTTAAAAAATAACAAAAAAATAACCGAACCTCCTATTATAGAATACAAAGTAGGTGATTTTGTGCGTATTAAAAAAGAGATAGAACATATACTTGCTGGCTCTCCAGTATTATTTAGGATTAGTGAAGTTGGATGTCAGAGATATATATTACACGGTGTTGGCAGTTGTACAAAATGGTGTTATCGTTTCAGAAAAGAAGAATTAATTTTATGTAATAGAATATGTCCGAAATATTTAAACAATAATTTATGAATAATTTAAAACTTGGTGACACAGTCACATTTGACCATTCAATATTTAAAAAATATGGTATTGTTGTTGCCGAATACGAATATCCAACAGAAAATGGTGAAGCATACTATGTAGTTAGCGAACACAATACAGGCACATTATATTGTTTGCCGTTTAATTGCTTCAAAATGATCAAAATTAATAAGCCGAATTATCTCGAAAAATAATTCTCAAATAAAAAAGCCCAAAGGGATTTTATCTCAACTAAAATAAAAAGTATAATAACAATATGAAAAATAAAAAGTATAATAACAATATGAAATATGAATACATTATCCGAACAGTAAAAAAAGATTTTACATCTTTTAATAATTTCCAATGGCCTAAATCAGGCCAAGTAAAAGTAAATGATTGGCAACCGACATCAGAATGCGGTAATGGGCTACATGGCCTAAGAATATGCCAAC
>Ga0302186_10004152_pt1 | contig 10214 bp, 16 predicted proteins | sample II_Bog_E1_2_FD_198782 | JGI IMG/M metagenome (GOLD analysis project Ga0302186, IMG submission 198782) | Peat permafrost microbial communities from Stordalen Mire near Abisko, Sweden - II_Bog_E1_1 | ecosystem: Environmental > Terrestrial > Soil > Wetlands > Peat | place: Sweden: Abisko...
GTCTATTTTTTTTCCAAAAAGTATATTTTTTTTCCAAAAGATTATTTTTTATTTACGGAATTTAATTTATTAAAAAATATGAAAGATAAAATAATTTAAAAAAAAAGAACTGCAAAACATCAAAATTGCTAAAAATTTTTTGTTCTTATATATTTTATCAATTCATTGAATTTCTAAATGAACAAATTATTTTTTAGGTGTTTGTTCTTCTTGTGATTCATCTATCAACGCCTCTTGTCCGGAAATTGCTTTTAAAACAGCCTTTTTACTAGATTCTTGCAAATGGCCTCCGATTATAATTTCATCCAAAATAAAGTAGGCCTGTTAAATAAACATCATTTTACCTTCTTGTAATTAAGTATTTTTACTTTATGGAAGTTGAAAATAATGTCAAGTTCGCAAACGTTTCCAAAATATTTGTCGAGGACCTCCACAAAATGATGTATAGTTTCCAACCCCAATAATTCGTTATCGTCTTTATCGACAATGGTTATAAAGTATAAACTCGCATATCTAAAAATATTAGGTAAAATTAAAATTAAGGTTGTTTTAACCTTTTGTAAATGATCTTATATTCGTTGTATTCTAAAAAGTTGCACATTTTTTGGGTTCTTGTCAAAACCATTGAATTAATCTAAAAGGAATGTTAAAATTCGAAAGAAATAATGTTTTAAGCCAACTTCTTTCAAAAATTTCTGCTTTTCTTTTGTGGTCAAGGACGTGCTATACCATTTGGTCAGCCTGGTTTTTCCCTGTCTGTTGATGAGGAAGAGGCATTGAATCATTGACTTTATTATTTTTCGATATTTTTTTCTTTTTCTTTGATTATTTTTTCAAAAAAATTTAATTTGATATTATAGAAGAAATAGATTTGAAAAATGATCAAAGACATTTTCGATAAAATAATTTTAAAAAGGAGAGGATGGGTTGTGATTTGGAGATTATCGTAAACATACAAAATACCTCATATTAATTTAAATTAGTTACATGACATTTTTTCTTGGATTATGTTCCATATTTTTCATAAATAAAATGGCAGAACAAAATTTCATTTCAGAAAATGCTTTAACAGCTCAGTTGATCAGCTCATCAAACGATAATTTAATTAAACATGAAATCAATCAAATACAACAAGCTTTAAACAATGAGAACTCAATTTCATTCATTGAAAACTACTTTGAACAATTTCAAATCGAAATGAATCGTCAAATTTTCGCGTTTGAAGAAAATGGGAAAAATTATGAAGGTTAAAAAAAAAATCATATGAATAATCATAATAAATTAATAAAGGAATGAACATTTACGGGATATTCCATACTAAACACACCAATAATGCAGAATGTGATATAATTTCTATTGGGATTGGTATTATTTAATATATAAAATAAAAACTATGATTTTGTAAAAAGAGATGGCTAATTTAGATAAAACACAAATTTTTAAAGCTGCATTTTGGTTATCATTATTGAAGTTTTTTTCACAGCAAGGTTTCTTAAAAAAAAGCCAAATAATTATAAAAATTATGAAATTTTAGATATCAATTATCTATCAAGAAACATCATTTTTTTGGCATACGACGCAAAATACAAATATTATGGAAGATCAGTCAACGAGTTCCTGCAACAGTACCTTGACCCCAATTTGACCAAAATTTCTCAAGTTAATCGAAAATGTGGAGTGATAAGGCATGCCATCAATATTGACTTTGAACAAGAAGATTTTAATGATATTCTTTTTTCATTTAGTACATTTATATCAATTTCATTCTGGAATTTTTTTAATTTTAGTTGGAATTAATGGAAGAGTCCCAGATTTTGACTATTTTATCATGTTTAACAAATTGCTTTTGAGTTTATCAGCTGACTTTCATTATAAGAGATCAGCAAAATATGAAAATAAATTGCAAAACACGATGCAATATACAGGCAAATCAAACATTTGTTTTTTAAACATATAATTAATTCGTTTAAAAAAGTCGACAAATATCTAAAATACTTCAAGTGGCTTTCTCTTCCGAAAGTGAAATTTGATTTTTCCGTATTTTTTGGTTGTTTGATAGTTGGAATAAAAGGAGAATTGCATGAAGCTCATTCATATTTTTTGAGGTAAATGAAAATACTTTTAATTTTTTAAACAAAAAAATTCATAGAGCTGGAATCAATGCAATTACATTAAAGGGCTTAAGTAAAAAATCAAAGAATAAAGTTTCATCAGGATATTCACCCCTTTCTAAATTTTTTAAGTTATTTATAATGAAAATAAAAGTAATTATGAAATTATTAGATTAGTTGAATCAGGACACAGATCGATTTCGGCTCTCGATGAACAATTGCATGCGGGCTCTACATTTTATTTCCCAACAAATACCGAAGACTTTTTAGCTATTTCAAGATACTTTCTTCCTACGATTGTTGTAGCTCTGAGCTTAGTTATTCAGATAACATCTAATTTTCTTAAAAATTTCTTGCTTATTTTTAATTTTCAAGCCATAGTTCTTAGCTATCACGTTTATAAAATTCCACATTATTACTATCACGTTTTAAATCATTTTGAAACCATTACCTATGGAGTATCCTTATTATTTGCCCCAAGACTTTGTGAAGATCTTTTGAATATTTTTCAAGACAAACAACGCCATTATGGATTTTGTCTCAATGCTCCAGAAAATTATGAATTACCTGTGAGAGAGGACACAATGAAGGGTCAAGTAATCTTATAATTTCAAATAAGTTAGTTTTTAGTCTAATTTTACTTAAAATAATAGCTATTTTTCATGTATATTTTAATCGCGATTTGTCTATACATGATTATTTTCACCATATACCATAAAATTATCATAAAATTATTTGGTTCTAATATAAAAAGTGAGGATGGCTGGAAAATTCAAAAAGTTTTTGCTGTTGCAACTATAAGTACATTTAATATTTTAATATCATTTTTAGCTTTAAAAATTAGGTTTATCATCAATATTTTGGTTATTTTTTAATCTCAGTCTTTCATATATAACATTGCTGATATTTTCCCCCTTTTGTTTGTTATTATGCCCATTAAATTTTCGGAAAAAGCAACAAGGATTATATTCTTCCTTGAATGTGCTTTTGATTAGCATTTATTTGGGTGCCTTTAGTTTAATCTGCAAATTTTATGGTTCAAAAGAGATAATCAAAATGATTTTTGATGTTTTAATGGACTATCAATGCGTTGGAAATTATTTATACCCCTATTTCATAATAACATTCATTCCAAATTGTTTATTCATTTTAAAAATTTTCTTATATTAGAAAAAAAAATGAAGCTATTTCAATGCAAAAATATTTCTTTTCGTTTTTTTTACACAAAATTTTAAATTTCGTTCTATGATGACATTTTTTCTTTAATTTGAATGAGGCATTTTTCTCTCCAATCGCTTATAAAGGAAGGAAGGTATAGCCCAATATCCAAACCAACTAAAAGAACATAATATTAAACATTTTTTTAGTATAATTTACCATAAAAGAACCAAAAGAATTCATGAGTCCTTCTGTGTATAGTTCTTGAACTTCATATTTATCTTCATCAACAGCCAAAAAATTATTGGCATAGAAATATGTCAAACCCAAATTTGATACCATAAATCTATATTTGAAATGTGAAAGAAAAAAACAAAATATATATAGATTAGATTTGTGTAGTACATCAATATAACGAAAATTCCTGTAAAGTGATAAAACCCGACAACCAAACCGAAAATTAATCCAAAAATCTGTCGAAACCAATGCAAAATTGTGAAAAACTCTTCCTATTTATGTTTTTTCGTATATTATTTTCAGACCGTCTTACTTTTGAAGGATCGCTTTCTCTTGTGAGGGCTTTACTGAGCAAGGCCTTGAAATCTTCTAGAGGTGGCAATGTTTCAGTGGAATCCTTATTTTTCATTTTTTATGGAATATCCTTTAATTTCTTTCTGAGTTTTTGTTTTTGTAATTTTAATAATTTTTGTAAAAAATTATTTTTATTAAATTTTCGATTAAGAAATTAAATATTGTGGTTTCATTCTACTTTTGCTGAAGGATATTAAAGAAATACTCCGACTTTAAAAAATTAAGAAATAAATGTTTAATTTTTTTTTGATAAGTACCTCCAAAACTCCATCTTCAGGCAAATCAGTGCAATGCACTGCATTTTTTACTCTATCAATTCCGAATTTAGCTCTGATGGTATTGGGTCTTATCGTCTTTGCAATTTCAGGATCATGAGGACCACACAAACCTCTCAAAGAACTCACTACATTTTCTTGTCTTTTTGAAAATTAAATATAAAATCATATTAGATAAGAATTGATAAATTTTCATAAATTCAAGAAAAATAAAATAATATATACCTTATTTCGACAGCTAAGCAAGGTCCCGTCGTTAAATGTTCTGCCATCGCACTATATTCTGGGATCACACCCTTAAAAAATTTTATTAGTTTGAATAATTGTTTTTGTTTATTTTTTACTTTATAGACTTCATAGAATTCCTCGGATGTTGGTCGGTCCAAGTAAAACATTTGTAATGCGCTGATTTCAAATCCATCGTTCAGAATCCAATCAAGAATCTGTCCAGCCTTTCCTGCATTTAAAATGTGAGGCTTGATGATGCAACAAGAACAATTATTGAGAGAAGCAGTGCACTACAAAAAATTCAAAATAAAATATGTTCCATATATTAACTGTTAACTTTTAATTTCGTTTTTTCTGAAAAGAAAAAGTCGCATTCTCTTTGGGCAGAACCAGCTTTTAACAAAAACGCATTAACTTTTAAAAAAAAAATAATTTTCTTACGTGAATCACTTCCATGGCAAGCATTCCTCACACCTTCTGTTCCATATAATGCTCTTAAAGAGTTGGGGGCTTCCACTCTAGCAACATGGCAGTTGGTTGGTCCAATTAATTGTCTCCATTTCAGAACACAGTTATCAGCGACCAGTTCCATTCCCACAACAAAATCGCTGCTCATGAATTTAGTCAATTCATCATAGAACGGTTTTCCCTTAGAAATTTTAGAAAACTTTTTTATGTGGATTTACTTGATGTTCAGCGTAAAATTCCTGGGCATCTCTCAGAGAAAACTTTGCCATTTTTAAATTTGATATGACGAATCCACTTTTCTCTATGGCTTCAATTATTTTCCCCATTTTGGTATAGGCATCAGGCTTTATCATGGCAAACGTCCTAGAAATTTTTAATCAGAATTATTCATTTTAACATTTTTTTGACTTTGCCCTTTTGACTTCAAATTTTTTTCTGGTAAACACATCAGCATAATCAACTATCTTGAGCTGCCTGGCATAAATCACAATCACAGATCCCAAATAGAGATCATTCAATGAAACAGATGGGTATTCACATCGTTTCAGGAAGCTTTTTTTGTTTTTAAGATCAAACTACAAATTTTTTACTTTCAAGAAAAAAAAAATGAAAATACCATCTCAATTGTGTTGTCTCCTAAGTAATAAATGAGATTGTATGTTCTAATGAGCGATGCAGCGGAATCATACCACTCAACCAAAAAAACGTAACGTTCTTCTGAGGACATTTGGATTAATTTGAAAATTTGAAACTTTTATCTGAAAATAATTAAAAAGAATTTTTTCTCAAATATTTTTTCTCAAATTATTTTTTTTGTAATTTTGGTTTTATTTTGCTAAATCCTAAATTTCATTACTTTTCTTAACAAATATTAATTTTGGGAGTTCTTTTTATCAAGCCCCAAAAGTTTTTCAAAACTGAATTCTGAAACTGTATATTCAGAATTGCCGATCAAAAATCAAATATTAATGAAAAATAATTTTCTTCGTTTAATCAAAGTTCAACAATCGATTGAAATTCCGAGTTCCGCCGAACAAGACTTTAATAAAAATTTCATAAGTCCCCAAATTTCCCCCCAAATTTCCCACATCACATTTCCTGATATCCTCTCGCAAAAGCAAATTTTTGGCGAAAGCAGGCCAACCACAGGAGAATCGAGTCTTCAAAAAAGCAAATTATCCCCGAGAAATTACAAAAAGTGTTCGTCTTTAGAATATTCTCAAAATCTAGATGACAGTTTTAACGATGGCACAATACAAAAAAAGGTGGAAATGCGTTTGATTGACGTAAAATTTCCTTTTCCTGTCATATCCCCCTTCGGCACTTTCATAAAAATTTGGAATAGCATAATATTGTTGGTCATGGTTTACGTAATCACAGTTTTCCCAGTTCGTCTTGGTTTTATTGATGATACTCTTGATTGGGCAATATTCGATCTTCTGGTAGACAGCATTTTTATGTTTGATATGGTAGTTAACACATTGACTGCTTATGAGGATCTGAACGGAAATTTGGTGTTTCATTTACATAAAATTGCACTAAATTACTTGCAGAAATGGTTTTTTCTTGATTTGATTTCTTCATTGCCGTTTAATTTAATTCTTGAAGGGTCCAATGATATTGCAATAGGTTCCACAACACCAAATATATACAAAGTAACCAAAGTTTTCCGTCTATTCCGTTTGGCGAAAATGTCAAACTATTACACAAGAATTTTTATAAATTTCAGAGTTTCAAAGGAAACGTTGCAACTCTCAAAAATGATAATTTCAATGTTATTTCTTTTGCATATCACATCATGCCTTTGGATTATGATAGCAAAAATCGAGGATAATCCCGAAACCTGGATTTCATATTATGATTTAATAGACGCAGATGAGTTTACACTTTATATCGCTTCAATTTATTTCATTTTAACTGTTTTGATCACTCTTGGTTATGGAAACATTACTGCCACCACAACCCCAGAAAAAGCCTTTATCAGCGTTTTCATGTTCTTGGGAATCGGTTGTTTCGGGTTTTTATTGGGAACTTTGAACCAAATATTTCAAAAAAAGGTGAAATTAGGTGAAAATAAGGAAATGTTTTTCATACAAATTGGAAAAATCTTAAAAATCCCGCAAAAAACTCTTTCTAAAATTCTGATCAGAAACAAAAAGCTTCATGTCTCAAATTTATTGACTAAAATTAGCTCATTACGAAGACAAGACATTTTTAAAGATCTACCATTTTCCTTGCAAGAATCATTATATTCATTCATTTATAAGGATTTGCTTGAAAAAATCGAATTTTTCCATGACAAACCATTTTCCTTTTTGAATCAAATTCTCCCCAAACTCACTCCAACTTTTCTTAAGAAAGGTGATGAGGTTTTCCGAGAAGGTGATGTTGCAAATGATGTTTATTTCATTATGAAAGGCAGGGTTGTTTCTAAATGTCTCGATACAAATGAAAAAATCAAAACCGTGATTTTTATGGAAGGAGGTTATTTCGGAGAGGCTGATATTATTTACAAACGACAGAGACATGAAACCGCTCTTGCTGAATCTGATGCGGAAATTTGGAAACTGGATAAGAAACCTTTTCTTAAAGCTTTGAAATCTTTCAAGGAGATCAAGGGTGAAGTCAAGAAATTGGCGAATGAGAAGTTCAGAATCAGAAAAGCTTCTGCTTTCAATTTCAAATCCCTTCCGAAATATCTGATGCCAGCTACTTATTTCATTTCTAAAATCAAAGGCTCTGATAAAAAATCGACCGTTGATGGTATATTAAGAAAAAGCGTCGGAGCTTTGGATGAACGAAAGAAATTGCAGGCCAATTTTGATAATTCTCATAAAAACTTGGACTTGAGGACATTGTTTCTGAAAAATGAGACGATGAAGGCTGCTGATAAAAATCAAATCACTGAGACAACCTCGGAAGAAATCGAAGAATTTGGCTTTCAAGAAGTCCTCAAATTTTTGTTTCGTAATCATATAAATTTGATGGATGAAGATTTGAAAATAATTTTAAAAATTGCTGGGTCTCTGAATAATAAAAAGGAAATTCTAAACAACCGAAAATTAGATAGCAAAAGCAAAAAAATTGATGAGATTTTATCAATTTTAATCAATCTATATGGGATTTTGGCATCTCAGGAAGATGAATTGCTTGCCACTTTGAAATTGACAGAAGATTAGAAATTTATTTAAAAAGAGTAATCATTTTATAGTTTTTTTTCATAAATATTTTCTTTCCTTCAATGTTTATATTAGTCCATAAAAAATCAATGTTTATTAGTATTTTGATATGAAATAACCTTTTTCGAATAAAATTAATAAAAAATTGTTAAAAATGAATTTCGGTTTTAAACATAAAATTTTAATATGTATTTTATTAAATTTGGGTTTGGGTCTTTATGAACATTCTTTTGATTTTTAAACATGAAAATTTACAAATTTTAATGAAGAAAGGAAGTAAAAATAAACGAATAAATAAATGATTTTTTCATTTGTTGCTCATTTTACTATAATTAAACAGATTATTTTGTTCAAACATGCTTTTGTTTTGCAATTTATGGCTGCTGTTTAGCGAATTTTTCTCCAAAGGTTGTAGATTATCTTTCCTTTTGAAAAGGAAATCTTTGTTTTCAGTATCAGCGCTATGCACTCTGAATTCATTTCCCCCCATTTCTTTTTTATTTATGATCACACTAGCAGTTTGTGTAGTTAATTTTGTCTTCAGATCTACTATTTCCTTGGCATAATCCGAAGTCAGTTCTTTTAATTTATTTTCAAGCATCAAAATTGTTTTATTCGCTTTTTTCAACTCCTCAGTGTTTTCAGAATATTTGGCAAATAAAACTTTGGATTTTCCTTCGTTTTTCGCCATTTTTTCTTCCGATTCGACCTCGTTCGCCTTTTGCTCATGTTCAAATAAAAGTTTCTCGTATTTCTTTTGTAATTCTATGTGCTCATGTTCCAAACTGTCGATTCTATTATGTTGGAATTCCAAAATTTGACGTAAATTATCATTATTTGGAAGTTCTTTAGATGATTTGTTTTTGTTTTTTGAAAGAATGATTTCTGTGACGACTTTTTTCACAGCATCTAATTCCTTTCTCAGAATCAAGTTCTCTTCCTTGATAACAAGATTTTGTTTGGCCTGAATGTCTAATCTTTTTTTATAAAATTCTATTGTTTGTTTTTGTTCTTCATTTTCCATTTTTATATAATCAAGACAAATAAAATAATATAAAACAATTCGAAATTTTTTTGAAATTTTGTTCGTTTAAGGAAAAAACAAAATTCAAAGGGAAAATTTCCAATTTTTATATTATTATTTTTGAACGAAAAAACACAAAATCACTAATAAAATAAATAGTTTTTCAGCTTAAAAATCAAATAAAAAATGCTTCAAATTTTAGCCAAAAATGATTTGTATTCCTTTCAAAATGTTCTATTTCATTTAAAAAAACCAAATGCAAAAATCAATTCGAATTCAGCAACACGTCAACCCCAAGGACCCTAAATCAAATTCCTCAGTGACCGAAGACCCGAAAGATCCTCGTATCTCCAAAAAAGCAGATCCAGCAAAACAAAATATAAATCAGAAAGGCTCGCCTGTTAAAACCAAACCTCCAGAAAAAAAAGAGCCAGAACCTCCTAAATATGAAACTAATTTCAGTCAAGAAAGTCAGAATTGCGAGTTTCTGGAAAAAAGAGTGGAAGTAATAATTCAAGAGGCTGTGAATATAGAAAACGAATTTGGCAAGGCTGAAAACGAAGAAGACATCAATTTCGAGGAGAGAATGCAAACTATAACAGCCAAGTTACAACATATTTTTGAAGTTTTTGGAAACAAACAGGAAGAACTTGAAACATGGTTAAGAGAAACTTTGAGTGCTCAGATACAAGGTGGATTAGAAAAAATCAATGGAGTCTATCAAGGATTGGAAAATACCATTAGGGAGAGAAATGATTTACAGAGCCAAACGAGTCAGGCCTTAGGATTGGCAGTTTCAGTACAAAAGTATTTAAAGGAAAATCAAAAACTTTGGACTATGAATTGAATTTTTTGGAAAATATATTCATATTGTGATGATTTTTTAAAAAAATTTAATGCTAAATAATATTTTAAAATATGTAGAGTTTTTTTAATTAATCGGGAGGGAATTTTCATTAGTTTAAAAGAATATCATTTTAAGAAATTTCCATTCGAAAATTTAAATCTAAAATTTAAAAACTTTTTTAAAAATCTATGAAAAAATAGAAAAAATAATTAAAAAATTTGAAATATTTCAAAACTTGTTCAAAACAAGTAAATTATTTCTAAAATTATAAAACCAAAATTTTCTTTATATTTTATAAAAAATTAAAGAATCTTTAATATTATTGAGATTTTG
>Ga0302186_10004155_pt1 | contig 10207 bp, 7 predicted proteins | sample II_Bog_E1_2_FD_198782 | JGI IMG/M metagenome (GOLD analysis project Ga0302186, IMG submission 198782) | Peat permafrost microbial communities from Stordalen Mire near Abisko, Sweden - II_Bog_E1_1 | ecosystem: Environmental > Terrestrial > Soil > Wetlands > Peat | place: Sweden: Abisko, Stordalen...
AAACAATAAACATTCCTTATTACAAATCGAATCTTGGATCATCGATCATATCCGAATCTGCAATGATCCCACATGTCTTTGTAAGCCTTTTCTTAAGAAAAACCCCAATTTCGAAGGCAGTATCATACTTAAGAAGAAGCTCACGAAGATTATAATTGGAAAAACATTAGAAAAAGCACTTAAATCCGCAAAAGGACAAAATAGCACTTATCTCAATTTCATCTATTTGACCTATTTACTCCAAATCCTCAAGATCCCAACCAAATCATTCGCTGAAAGCCTCAAATTAGGTGAAAAATCAAAGAAATTCGGAATAGGAGATCGGGTTTTCACTGAGATCTTCATCGAACAAGCCTCGACCTTTTTCGATAAGAACCTGATTCAGAATAAGCTGAAAAATCAAAAGTTGGATTTCTTGAAATTGATAAAATTCGAAGAGAAATCATTGAAATTATATGAAGATCTCCTCAAATTGATCCTGGAATATATCGAGTTCTATGGCATGATGTCACATTCTTTCATAGATCTCAATCAATTGGAAGCCAAGATCGATAGTTTGATAAAAGGCAGAGCTCTTATAGATCTCAACATCAATATATTAGTGAAAATGAACCCAAAATCAACCATTCTTCAGGAAATTTCCATGATTTTCTATTTCTATTTGTTCCCAATCAACCAATTAGAACATCAAAATAAGGATCTATTGAGAATTCGAGAGGAATTGACCAAGAAAAACTCGAATTTCGAGCTTTTCAACCCAGAAGCTGCTGTGGTTTCAATAACATTATTGAAGCATCATGGAATAATCCGTTCTCATAGTCGAAATTTCAACAAATTAATGAAATATGACACTTTGCTTAATGAGAATATCTCCCGGATTATGCCCAAGATGTTTTCCGAAGTTCATAATTTGATCTTAGAACGATTCATAGATGAAGGCAAATTCTCATTAACTAAAGATGAAGAAAGGGTGTTTTTCGCTATGGATAAACAAAACTTCATATTTCCCATTAAACTTCGTCTCAAAATCGATATATTCGGTATTGATGATTTTGGAGCCACAGGCTTTATGCTTCCTATTAATAAGCGGTTTTCCTATGTGATCGCCAGTTTAGAAGGTCGAGTTCTAAATATCTCCAAGCGGATATTCGATAAAACCTTCTTTCGACTCATATCCGAGGTTTCCTGGAAACAGCTCTATCGAATTAACCTAGGAATGTGTCTTCCGTCCTTATTATTCCAATTCTTTGGAGTTTCTGAGGAAACTATGTATGAGGATCTATTTGATACTATATTCATAGCACCAAAATCTAATAAATCAGAGGAAATTAAGCTATTTACTCAGGATTTTGGGGAGGATACTGATAGATCAGCCCATTCTTTGAGTATGGATTTCAATAAAGACGCAGAAAAGACATTTCATAGTTCAATGTCAAGGGTTTCTAAGCGGAATAAGCGTGAGAAAACGAAAATCCTTGAGAAATTGCAAGCATTGAAAGCAGTTCCAGCTGCAAACCTAAGACTTTATTGCGCTAAGGTGAAAGCCACTATTTTCAGATATAAGCCTAATGACATCAAATTCGTGATTATTGAAATTCAGGCTTTTTCAGGCATCCATCGTAATAAGCAAAAAATCTATGATAAATATCTAGAAAAGCTCATTCAAAGTTATGAGGAAAGCGAAAAGGCAGATATCAAGCTTTTCACGACTACTCAGGTTTCTTCATTAGGTCTTTTCGCAGATCAAGGCTTTGTGTTTAGAGATTCTATGGAAAGTATTAGATCCAGTCTAATTGCTGATAAAGATAAAGAAACTCAAAGAGTTTTAACCACTAATAGGGCATCAGAGGCTTTGAATATAGAGGGAAAAGACCTGGTTTTGAAGACTTTCGATAGCCCTAATATCAGTCAGGAAATACCTCAAGAAAAACGTCAAGAAATCGAGAATAAGGAAGAAGTTAAGGAAGAAGTTAAGGAAGAGGTTAAAAAGGACATTTTATCGAAGTTATTAGAGAATTTAAAAGAAAAACAACCTATAGTTAAGACCAGAGGGGGAGATAATCAGGCTTCTCATGATATAATAAGTTCAGCGAAACATATAGTCAATTTCAAAGAGAGATTAGGACCTTATAATAAGGAATTATACTTCAAAGACCCGCCTATGCTCAATAGAGGCATACATGAACCTGAAATCAAGCCCTTTTCAGAGGATTTATTAGAGATTGATAGAAATCAAGAGAATTTAGAGAAAAAAGCCATCGATCAAATTCTTCTAAGCGAAATTAAGGAGGAATCTAATAAGAAAATCACTCATGAAAATGAAGAGAAAGATCCTTCTGATGATGAATTCGTCTTTATGGATGAGAAAGAGATCAATGAAGGGATAAAAGAGGAAATCATCGAGAATATGAACCTCGAGAAGCAAAAAGGAACCTTGGAATCGACATTTGAGCAAAACCAGCAAAAGATTGAAAAAGATGATGAACTTCAATTAGGAGGAACTGAGGCTCATGTGGAAAAAAACAGCAGAGAAATGCTAGAAAAAAAGGCTATTAAAACCAAGGAAAAACATAAATTAAAGGAAGAAAGACTCGCTAGAAATGAAAGGAAGTTGAAATTCGTTGAATCAATAGCCTCTTCTTCAGAGAATTCAAGCACTAAGGTTGTTAAGAAGAATTTCCTACATTTAATAAAAAGCAAGAACATGCCTTTTTCATTGAAAGTCATCAGTTTCCTTGGATATTTAGGGTTTCTCGGCCTCGCGCTGACCTTTTCAGTGCTTTATTCCCTTCTTTATCAGAGTTTCCAGGAACTTAATGAGAATCTCAACAATATCATGTTTGGACATAATTTCGCAAGGCCTTTAGGCTTTATAATAAAAGGAATAGAGCAAAAGATCATATTAGAGAATTATTTCTCAGAACTTCCAGATAGATCGGCTTATTATGATGATGTTCAACTTTTAATGGAATCTTTGGGAGATTATGAATATTCTTACATCCAATTGATAAATTTGGACGTGAAATTTCAATATCAAGATGTGTTCATGAACGGACAAATGGAGCTAAAGCTTTATAACCTAGATCAAGACCCCACTCAGGTCAACCTAGTCTTAATTCATGCCTTTGGGATCTATATAGAACATATGAGAATGTGCTTAAAAGAAGATGGACCCACTTTGATGGAAAGAGGGAATGAAGACTATTATTTCCTCTATCAGAACTCAATGGAATTGATAAATGAAATGATCGAAATCAATGTTTCAACAGCCCAAGAAGCCTATAGTCAGATGACTTCTATCAATAGCATGATAGTTTTGTTCCTTGTGTTGGCGGAAATCGTGGTTTTCTTTATTACGATGATAATTCTGCCCATCTTTGTACAGGTCAATAAAAGAAAGGAAGAAGCTTTGGTGCTATTTTGTTCTTTCCAACAAGATGTCTTGGTCAATAAGATTTCGATTTATACGAACATTTATAATGAAGTCATTGCGAAAATCAATGATATCAGCGATCAATATTCCAAAACTCTCAGCGATGTTTCCTTCATTAACCTTATTAAGAAACAAAGGAAAAAAATCAGCATCTCGCAACATTCCAAGCTTAAAGTCAATTTCAATAGAATTGCATTTATCATTTTATTGAGCTTCATAATAATCTCCATATATCCATTGGCCAATTTCATCGTTACTAATCAATTTCTCAACTCTTTCACATTAAATATCCAAGAAAACGTCATTTTCGGGGAATTATCAAGTTCTTTCAGTCTATTCTATGCCATCAACTATTTCAATATCAATTATCAATTCTATGCCTATAAACAGGGACTTCCATTGTTGAACACAACCATAACACAATCTTGGCAATTGAATTGGCAGATCTTTGAAGATATTCTCAATTATGTGACTTATGACCTCGATCAATTGATCGCAAGTCCTTATATATCCAATGATCATAAGGCTTTTCTCTTACAAGTCAAAGGCGATAACCTTTGTGAGCTCATTCCTCTGTCCCCAGAAAAATTCAACAATTGTTCCTCTATTTATAAAGAACAAATGAAAATGGGTCTCATAGTAGTTTTGAAATCAATATCTGATGATTTCAATAATATCTATACTCTCATTGAAGAAAATCCCAATAACGAAGAAATAATCCAACAATGGCTCGATACCAATAATTTCTTCGATTTGGATTTACTTCTAGAATATATGCAACCCATCACTACATTGATTATTAATAATGCAATTACCAATTTCCAAAATTACCTCAATTTACAAATTGCTTTAATCACAGGATTGTTCATTTTCGGGTTATCAGTGTTGGTGTTGATTGGGGGGGTTGGATTCTTGCATTTGATCAAATATCTCAATGAGTTGTTGTTTAATGCGAGGTTTTTGTTAAGTGTGCTACCAATTGACCTCATTCAGGAGAATTCGTATTTGTTGTCTCATTTGACGAAAGAGTTCAAGAAAATAAAATTGTAAGTTTAAGTTTTGGTTGGTTTTGAAGATTTTTAAGTTGTATTTCAAAACAAAATGAATTTCCACAAATAAATATGTTAAATTCATAGGGTTTTTAAGAAATCGCTTTTTTTTTACTAAAAGGAAATTAAATAAATAACAGAATAATTTTTTTTTTTAAAGTTAAAGCAGGGCGCTTCCCCAAAACTTTTTTATTAATTAATGATTTTTTTAAATTAATTAAAAAGTTTTTAATTGATCCTTTAAATTCAAAAAATTTAATTATTTATTGACTTTAAAAATGCAGAATAATAGATATGAAACATTCACAGATATGGATATGCCCTCGTTTAAGAAGTCATTTCGAACGCTGACGTCCAAGTCAGACTCCAAGCCTAAAAAGACTTCTAAAATGAACTATTCGGCTTATTGGAGACTTCTTTCTTATGCTTGTAAAAACCCTATAGTATTTTCTTTGGCTATTACATTCGCCCTCCTCAGCCAATCTGGCAATATAATCCTTCCCTATTTAAGTGGAAAGGTTATGGATTGTATAGTGAACTGGGAAGAAAGCCAAATGGAGTATTATTGCATAATGTTCCTGATCGCATTGATCTTTAGTTCCTTATCCATCTTTATGAGATATACGTTCGTGGTTATGATTTCTGACTCAGTGTCCAATATGTTGAAAAATGAAGCCTTTCAAAAGTTTTTCGCCCATCTTTAAATTAATATTTTCTTTTATCTGATTTAGGTTCATGAGCTATGATCTTGAGTTCTTTGAGAAACATAAGACTGGAGAGCTTCTGAGCAGATTAGACTCAGACATCGCGACTTTAAGGTGGGCAATAGGTGCCAATATCTCCAACTTCCTCAAGTCTATTTTCCTGATTATTGGTTGTTTCATTATCATGTTTCTTATGAATTGGCGCATTTCGCTAATTATCACTACAATGTTCCCATTATTGATAGGAGTTTCCTCATTTTTCTCTCATTTCGTCAAGAAATGGACCAAGGATTATCAGGATATGATAGCGGACACCTCTGTGATAGCTGAGGAATGCATATCTAATATCAAGACAGTAAAGGCGTTCGCTCAGGAAGAAAACGAGGCGATTCATTTTGGAGATGTTTTGGCTAAAGCCTATAAGACGGCCATTAAAAGGGCCTTAGCAGGGGGTGTATATCGTAGCACAGTTGATCTGATTTCTTATATAAGTAAAAAAACACTTTTAATTATTCATATTTCCATTGAAAAAGGCATTCTGATTGTCTTGTGGTATGGAGGAATCAAAGTGTTCAGTGGCGACTTGAGTTATGGACAATTAGTGGCCTTTCTATTATATTCTAATACCTATTCTACGGGCATTGGGACCTTAACCGATGCATTAACTAGTATAATAGTGGCCAGTGGTATTGCGGAGGTCCTATTCGACTTATTCGATTATAAGCCCAATTTAATCGAAAACCAACCAGGAGGCTTAGAAAGTCCTATCAATGGGAACATCAGGTTTTCTAATTGTGGTTTCAGCTACCCAGCAAAGCCAGATGTAAGAATTAATTGGAAAAAATGAGTTTTTATTGAATTTTAAGGTTAATATCCTAAAAGAATTCAATTTTGCCATCAAAGAAGGTGAAAGAATAGCATTATGTGGTAGCAGCGGAGGGGGAAAGTCGACATTAGTCAATTTGATGTTAAGGTTCTATGATATTCAAATAGGAGAACTACTGATTGATGGTGTTAATGTCAAGAAATACAACTTAGGCTATTTAAGGCGAAATATAGGGTTAGTTTCCCAGGAACCGATCCTTTTCTGTGGGACTATAGAGCAAAATATAGTCTATGGCCTTGAGGAATACACCAAACAGGATCTTTTAGAAGCCAGTGAAATAGCGAATGCTATTGAGTTTATAGCCAATAAGTAAAAAAACACTTAGAATTAATTATTTATCATTCCTTATAAATGAAAGGAACCTATTTCCTCAAGGATTTGACACAATAGTCGGAGAAAAGGGAGTCAGATTAAGCGGAGGCCAGAAACAGAGGATAGCTATAGCTAGAGCATTGATAAAAAAGCCAAAAATTCTAATTTTCGATGAGTCAACCAGCGCTTTAGATGCTGAATCAGAGTTCCAGGTTCAGAAATCCATCGATAACTTGCTGTTAACCTGTCCGATAACTGTAAAAACACTAATAAAATTAAACAGTTCTAATAAATAGATATAATTCATAACCTAGGTCATAGTTATAGCTCATAGGCTTTCAACCATTAAGAACTGTGGACGAATCATAGTGTTATCAGGAGGGAAGATTATGGAAGAAGGGAAACATGAGGACCTATTGCGAGTCAAGGGGGTTTACTTTGAGTTGGTTCAGAAACAAATGAATTGATTAATTTTAACAAAGATGTTTTTTTTCATAACTTAACTTCAATAATATTAAAAATTTCAAATATCGAAAAACCTCATCATTATTCATACTTGGAAAATATAATAAGGAGTATTATTTTTTATTTCAAACCCCACATTCCATCGATTTACTCCAGAGTTAGCCTTTTCTATGTCTGAATCAATGACCAATTTCTCATCTATAAGCTCATTTGAGGTCTCCCGGCATTTAGCCCAGAAAGCCTCACCGAACTTCCTATTAATCTTGATACTTTCCTCATTCTTTGACAGTTCAATGTGCATGATATTACCTATCTTTTCAGGATGGAACTGCAAGGCAAAAATAGGGTATTGAAGGAATTCATAACTTGAGACGAATCTCAGATCATTGGAGTCTCTGGAGACGGAAGTGACTTTGATCAATGATTTTAACTTGTCGTTTTCCTCAAAGAAGCTCGCTGGGAGGTTATTTTTGTGATTGTGAAAGGTTTGTTTGTTTTCTTCAAGGAGTTTGAGCTCCTGGTCAGAAAAGATTGAAAATTGCATTGAGTCCTTTGCGATTGATTCGAGATTCATCACAACTTTCGAGCAGTCCTTGCTATTAATAAACACTTCTTCTCTGGTTTTATTCGTGAGGATCAAAGGAAGGAGTTCCATCCCCCAACAAACGAATAATAATGGTAAAGGATTGGAAGAGGCATTAAGGGTTTTGTTGAAAATATGATCCACAACCATCTCCATGGGTAAATGGTCAGTAGTAGACACTATTTCCTTTACTTCTTCTTGAGAATATGGCCATTTGATCCGGCAAAGGGCACCTTGAAAGACTAATCCATTGATTTGTAAAAGGATCTTTTCGAGATCTGGGAGAGGGAGATCATAGGGGATGGGAATGACATTATGGCCAAAGGACTCGATCCATTTGATATAATGCCCTGTGATGTAAGTCAATTTGGAAGAATGCTTATCTTCCTTTGGAGCTTTGGTAAGGATTCCGATGTTGAGTTTCTTTGTTTGTTCCATTTGATATGAAAAAAGATTTTTTTTTTTTAAGGTATTTTTATATTTCTTTGAAATATATTCATAAAACTATTTAAAAAAGAAATTAAAGGAAAAAAAACGCAAATCTATTAAGATAATTGATGGAATCCTTTGGAATTCTGGACAACTTCTTCGGATCTCAAACACCATTAGTCTGGTATTTTACCTATAATGCTGGAGGCAAAGACATTTCCTCAAATCCAATCACACATCTACGTAAAATTGACTATATTTGTTTGAAGTCAACTCCTGAATTACATGAAATCTGGCTTTGGGCCAAATCCCTCTTTTCATATTCAGATAATCAAGTCATTTTCTATGAGGTGCCCACCAACAAAGACGAAGAATCGCTTATACTTAAAGAGATTTTTGCAAAATTCACCCAAAATCCAATTAAACCCATATTTTTTCCCTTCAAAATCGACCCAATCCTCAACAAAGAAGCTGAAAAGGCAGGTTTCAAGGTTTGTAGTGATAACATCTACGAGTTGCCAGATAAACGATGGCTTTATCCTGAGGTTCCGAGCGAAACTATTCACGTCACAAGAACTTTCAGTAAATCCCTACCCAAAGCCCTGAATATCCTTCCAGGATACACGTGTTTTTCGAGAGATCAATTGAGAGAGGCTAGGAACTTGCTCCTAGAGAAAAATATCAAGAAATTTGTGATAAAAAACGTTTTTACTTCAGCTGGGAAAAACATCTATTTTCTCGATAAAGAGTCTGAGGAGGAGTTCGAATCCATATTGCAGTCAATAAAATTCGAGACTCTGCCGAACAGGATCCATGATCCGGCCTATATCATAGAAGAAATGCTTGATATTGAACTTGATAGTCATTGCGAAACCAGAACACCTATTGTCCATTGTATGGGGACATATATTCTGCCTTCAGTATTACATCAGATCGTCAAAGGATCGAAGTATTTGGGGACTTCCAGCCAAAGTCCTGATCTGGATATCTCAAAGAAATGTCTTTCTCAAGCCAAACTACTCAGTGAAAGCCTCAATTTGAAAGGTCCGTGGGGTATAGATTTTGTTGTTGATAAGTCCGCGATTCCTTATCCTATTGATATTAATATTGGAAGGCTTTGCGGAAGCCATTACATTAGATTCTTTATTGACTTGTATGCAAAGGATCAATTTTTCGAGGCTTGGAAGGTGGGGAGTGCGAAAGCTCCATTAGGAAAAATACAGGAGATGTTAAGGAAAGAAGGTGTAGAGTTTGATTTTAAGAAAAAGTCAGGGGTTTCATTGATAAGAGTTGGGGATGTGGGAAATTTGACTGTTTTGGTTGTAGGAGAGAAACAAGAGGATTTAAAAACTATGAGGGAAAAAATTATAGAAATTTTAGAGGGTCTTATAGAAAAATCATGAAGAACGTTGCATTTTTTTTAAGAATAAATAAAATATTTTAAACAAGAGCAAAGAATTGATCAGTCGGTTTGGCCATATAAATTCCCTTTTTAATGAACAATATTTAAAAAATGCTCAGCTGCTTCTGAGGAGGACATAAAAATATTTGAAAATCTCTGACATATTCCCAATTCTTGAAGATACGAAGAAGTTTCATACCTATAAAAATTACTTTCATTTAATTAAATTTTGTTTTTTGATGACGATATTGAAGCAAATGACAAAATATATTTGAAATATTTTACAAAATCTATAAAGTTTCTATATTAAATAAAATTAAATTTGCATGGGGGCAAATGATTCTAAACATTTTCCTGAAGAGAAAACTTTCGAGGATCAGTTCTACTCTTCTGAAAGCATTGGTGATTGCAAAGACGAATCACAGTCATGTTATACTATGACATTAAAGCCCAATGGGAGTGTCTTCATTATTGCCAAAAAGAAAGAAACGAAAGCAAATGTCCCAATTCCAGAATACCACAGGCAACTGGAAGGAACTTATTCCATTCTCCAAGAAAAAGATCTGGAGAAACTCGAAATAACATTAACTCGCGAAATAGGATTAGGAACAGAAAAAGGTATCTCAAACAAAATGGCAGTTACAGGTTATTTCTATATAAAAATAAAATGCTTCGATCTTGATTCAGTTCCTTTCTTTTCTAATCCTTACTTTTCTAAGAAGGCACGTGATGTAGAAAATTCCAAGCGGCTTGCCAGAGAGAAAGAAATGGAAGAAATGATGAACAGAAACAAATAATTCTTATAAGATTTTCATAAAATTTGACTATTTTTTAATTTCCAAAAAAAATGAAAATGAATAAAACACAAAAATTTCAAAATTAAAAAAAAAATTTCGCTCCAAAATTTTCAAATCTAATTTTTTATTTTCATTTTTCAATTTTTA